>BNJU01000056.1_pt1 | contig 96209 bp, 88 predicted proteins | sample 8539281 | NCBI WGS metagenome assembly BNJU01 (sample SAMD00202456, study PRJDB9452) | human saliva metagenome | isolation source: human saliva | place: Japan
AGACAAATAGTTAATAGAAGTTAGCTCCGATTAGGAGCTAATTTTTGAGTTAAAGGATATGATTTAAATCAATAGTTCCGAAAAAAAGTAAAAATTTTTTTGGGAGATGTTATGAAAGGAAAGCTAGAATTATTTTTAGAGAAATAATACCCTAAAGTCCAACATAGTGGTATCCGATATAAACAGAGTGAAATCAAACTAAAAAGATTGAATCTTGCATAACGCAAAAACTCAATCCTTCATTAAAAAAATATTTATCATGTTTAGTAATCATTCAAATCTAGTTGAAAGGTATGTTATATTTGAATGAAATTACCAAATATAAGGGAAAATTCGATAGCGAACCTTTTGACAGTATGTTTCATATGCTTCTCCAAAATGATTGTATAAGGCTTTTTCTTCTACTTTTAATCGAATACTGTAACCAACTACCAATAGAATGAGACAAATAATAATTGTGAGAGGATTTAATGAAACAATTGACAAGCCAAGTATGGATACGATGCTACCAGTATAGGCAGGATTTCTTACTATAGAGTAGGGACCTGCTTCTACCAACTGCTGACTATCTGTTGTTTGAACCGCAAGTGTAAAATTCTTCCCAAGATAATTAACTGCATAGATACGTAATACAAAGCCGGCTAGAGAAAGGAGAATTCCAATATAGATCAAAAAATGTGGCAATTGAGCTATAGAAGGTAGAAGTTGTTCATTCATTAATAGAAGACAACAAACAACACTACCAATAATGATGTAACGACTTCCTTTGTCTTCAGAGTTATTTTCATTGTTTGATTTTGTTTTCCTTTTAATCCACGTTTCTGTGATGATGAAAATGAGAATGAACCCATATGCAAAAATAGTTTGTAAATCCATGATTATTTCCTCCAGTTAGCATTATACAACTTTCAATTTTAGTGGTCAATTAAAAGGAAATAGTTAGAGTATGTTTTTGTAATAGGTATCAATGGAAACTTCATGATTTCATCTGTAAAAATCTCTTGAAAATGGTATAATAGTAACATCATAAAATTGGAGAGAGACCATGAGTTTTTACAATCATAAAGAAATTGAGCCTAAGTGGCAGGGCTACTGGGCAGAACATCATACATTTAAGACAGGAACAGATGCATCAAAACCGAAGTTTTATGCTCTCGATATGTTCCCATATCCTTCAGGAGCTGGATTGCACGTAGGACACCCAGAAGGTTATACAGCGACTGATATCCTTAGCCGTTACAAACGTGCCCAAGGTTACAATGTCCTTCACCCAATGGGTTGGGATGCCTTGGTTTGCCAGCTGAGCAATACGCTATGGATACGGGGAATGACCCGGCAGAATTTACAGCAGAAAACATTGCCAACTTCAAACGTCAAATCAATGCGCTTGGATTCTCTTACGACTGGGACCGTGAAGTCAACACAACAGATCCAAACTACTACAAATGGACGCAGTGGATTTTCACCAAGCTTTACGAAAAAGGCTTGGCCTATGAAGCGGAAGTGCCAGTAAACTGGGTTGAGGAACTAGGAACAGCCATTGCCAACGAAGAAGTGCTTCCTGATGGAACTTCTGAGCGTGGTGGCTATCCCGTTGTCCGCAAACCAATGCGCCAATGGATGCTCAAAATTACGGCCTATGCAGAGCGCTTGCTTAACGACTTGGATGAGTTGGATTGGCCAGAGTCTATCAAGGATATGCAACGTAACTGGATTGGGAAATCAACTGGTGCCAATGTAACCTTCAAAGTAAAAGGAACAGACAAGGAATTCACCGTCTTTACAACTCGTCCTGATACTCTTTTCGGTGCGACCTTCACAGTCTTGGCTCCTGAGCATGAACTAGTAGATGCCATCACAAGTCCAGAGCAAGCTGATGCAGTTGCAGACTACAAACACCAAGCTAGTCTCAAGTCTGACTTGGCTCGTACCGACCTTGCCAAGGAAAAAACTGGTGTTTGGACGGGTGCTTTTGCCATCAATCCTGTCAATGGCAAGGAAATCCCAATCTGGATTGCAGACTATGTTCTTGCTAGCTATGGTACAGGTGCGGTAATGGCTGTTCCTGCCCATGACCAACGTGACTGGGAATTTGCCAAACAATTTGGCCTACCAATCGTAGAAGTGCTAGAAGGTGGAAACGTTGAAGAAGCTGCCTATACTGAAGATGGTCTTCATGTCAATTCAGACTTCCTAGATGGCCTTAACAAAGAAGACGCTATTGCTAAAATTGTGGCTTGGTTGGAAGAGAAGGGTTGTGGACAAGAGAAGGTTACCTACCGTCTCCGCGACTGGCTCTTTAGCCGTCAACGTTACTGGGGTGAGCCAATCCCAATCATTCATTGGGAAGATGGGACTTCAACAGCTGTTCCTGAAAGTGAACTCCCACTTGTCTTGCCAGTCACCAAGGATATCCGTCCTTCAGGTACTGGGGAAAGCCCATTGGCTAACTTGACCGACTGGCTTGAAGTGACGCGTGAAGATGGTGTCAAAGGTCGTCGTGAAACAAACACTATGCCACAATGGGCAGGTTCAAGTTGGTACTATCTCCGCTATATCGACCCACACAACACAGAAATTGGCCGACGAGGATCTCCTCAAACAATGGTTGCCAGTGGATATCTACGTGGGTGGTGCGGAGCACGCTGTACTTCACTTGCTTTACGCTCGTTTCTGGCATAAATTCCTCTATGACCTCGGTGTTGTTCCGACTAAGGAGCCATTCCAAAAACTCTTTAACCAAGGAATGATTTTGGGAACAAGCTACCGTGACCACCGTGGAGCTCTTGTAGCGACTGATAAGGTTGAAAAACGTGACGGTTCTTTCTTCCATGTGGAAACAGGAGAAGAGTTGGAGCAAGCACCAGCCAAGATGTCTAAATCGCTCAAGAACGTTGTCAACCCAGACGATGTGGTGGAACAATATGGTGCTGATACCCTTCGTGTTTATGAAATGTTCATGGGGCCACTTGACGCTTCCATCGCTTGGTCAGAAGAAGGTCTGGAAGGAAGCCGTAAATTCCTTGACCGTGTTTACCGTTTGATTACAAGTAAAGAAATCGCTGCGGAAAATAATGGCGCTCTTGACAAGGTCTACAATGAAACAGTTAAATCTGTTACTGAGCAAATCGAATCCATGAAATTCAACACAGCCATTGCCCAACTTATGGTCTTTGTCAACGCTGCTAATAAGGAAGACAAACTCTATGTGGACTACGCCAAAGGCTTTATCCAATTGATTGCCCCATTTGCACCTCACTTGGCAGAAGAACTCTGGCAAACTGTTGCTGCAACAGGTGAGTCCATCTCTTATGTAGCTTGGCCAACTTGGGACGAAAGCAAATTGGTTGAAGACGAAATCGAAATCGTCATCCAAATCAAAGGAAAAGTCCGTGCCAAACTCATGGTCGCTAAAGACCTATCACGTGAAGAATTGCAAGAAATTGCTCTAGCGGATGAAAAAGTCAAAGCAGAGATTGACGGTAAGGAAATCGTGAAAGTGATTGCGGTACCTAACAAGCTCGTTAATATCGTTGTTAAATAACGAGTTTATTAGCCCTATCTGCCACCTTCAATAGTCCACTGGACTATTGACGCCAACCAAACTTGTTAATATCGTTATTAAATAAGAAATGAATCCTTCAGAGTTCAGCTCTGGAGGATTTTTTGAATTTTTTCATGAAAGTATGATATACTATGTGCAATTATAAAGTTTGAAAAGTGAATCAAGGAGAAAACAATGCCAGTAAACGAATATGGTCAGATGATTGGTGAGTTAATGGAAGGTTATACTCCAGGAGAATTGCCTTCCATTGATTTCTTAGAAGGGCGCTACGCTCGGATAGAGACTCTTTCGGTGGAAAAGCATGCGGAGGATCTGCTAGCTGTTTATGGTCCTGATACGCCTCGTGAGATGTGGACCTACCTTTTTCAGGAACCAGTGGCAGATATGGAGGAACTGGTTACTATCTTAAATCAGATGTTGGCTCGTAAGGACCGTTTTTACTATGCGATTATAGACAAGGCAACTGGTAAGGCTTTGGGAACTTTTTCTCTCATGCGTATTGACCAGAATAACCGAGTAATAGAAGTGGGTGCCGTCACTTTTTCTCCTGCTCTTAAGGGTACGAGGATAGGGACAGAAGCCCAGTATCTCCTGGCACGGTATGTTTTTGAGGAGCTTAACTATCGTCGCTACGAGTGGAAATGTGATGCTCTAAATCTCCCATCCAGACGAGCTGCGGAGCGTTTGGGCTTTGTTTATGAAGGAACCTTCCGCCAGGCAGTTGTTTATAAGGGGCGCACGAGGGATACGGATTGGTTGTCTATGATTGATAAGGACTGGCCTCAAGTCAAAGCTCGTTTAGAAACATGGTTGGCTCCTGAAAATTTTGATAAAAATGGACGACAGTACAAGAGATTGAGAGAATTCTGAGAGGTATTGAGATGATGACTATTAGAAGGCAAGAAATTGTCAAGCTAGAGGATGTTTTGCATCTCTATCAGGCAGTTGGATGGACAAATTATACACATCAACCTCAGATGTTGAAGAAAGCCTTGTCTCACTCATTAGCGATTTATATAGCACTTGATGGCGATGCCGTGGTGGGCTTGGTCCGTTTGGTCGGAGATGGTTTTTCATCGATTTTTGTCCAGGATTTGATCGTTTTGCCTAGCTATCAGCGCCAAGGAATTGGTAGCAACTTGATGAAAGAGGCTTTGATAGACTACAAGGATGCTTATCAAATTCAACTGGTGACAGACCAAACAGAGAAAAAAATTTGGGATTCTATCGTTCTCTGGGATTTGAAACCTTATCTACTTATGATTGTACAGGAATGATTTGGGTGGATCGAAAAAGATAAAAAAATTATTTTTTATTAAGTAAAGTTTAAGTCTCCTTGTGTATCATATAGTTATTAAATAAAGACCTCCTAATACTCTTCGAAAATCTCATCAACCTTCGTTAGAGTCGACTTAGCTAACTATAGTTATGCTTGCGTCTATCTACCTAGTCTGATTTCGATTTTCATTGAGTACCCTTTTATTTAATGAAATCCCAAACTTTTTCTTTTTTTCATCATAATCTCCTAGAGAAGTCACCCAATCAGGTGGCTTTTTTTATGACTTGGGGAGGAAAAAAATCCATTTGAAAAAAATTTTTTAAAAAATGATAAATCAGAGAAAAAGTTAAGTTAGCTTTAAGATTCATCTTGTATCATATAATCATTAAATAAAGACCTCCTAACTTTATTTAATGAAATCCTAAACTTTTCTTTTTCATAATAATCTCCCTAATGAAGCCACCCAATCAGGTGGCTTTTTTGTTTGTGGCTTGGATTTTTGATATAATAGAGCCATGAGTAGAATTTTAGATAATGAAATCATGGGGGATGAGGAGTTAGTCGAACGTACGCTCCGTCCTCAGTATTTACGTGAATATATCGGTCAGGATAAGGTCAAGGACCAGCTGCAAATCTTTATCGAGGCTGCCAAAATGCGGGATGAGGCACTGGACCATGTTCTTTTATTTGGTCCTCCAGGTCTCGGGAAAACAACCATGGCCTTTGTTATTGCCAATGAACTGGGAGTCAATCTCAAGCAAACATCTGGTCCTGTCATTGAAAAAGCGGGGGATCTGGTAGCGATTTTGAATGATTTGGAACCTGGAGACGTTCTCTTTATTGACGAGATTCATCGCTTGCCCATGTCGGTGGAAGAGGTGCTTTATAGTGCCATGGAAGACTTCTACATTGATATCATGATTGGTGCTGGTGAAGGCAGTCGCAGTGTTCATTTGGACTTGCCACCTTTTACCTTGATTGGTGCAACGACCCGTGCGGGTATGCTTTCTAATCCTTTGAGAGCACGTTTCGGGATTACAGGCCATATGGAATACTATGCCCATGCTGATTTGACGGAGATTGTTGAGCGGACGGCAGATATCTTTGAGATGGCAATCACCCACGAGGCAGCTGCTGAGCTGGCCTTGCGTAGTCGGGGAACTCCTCGTATCGCCAATCGCCTCCTTAAGCGCGTGCGCGATTTTGCCCAGATTATGGGAAATGGGGTTATCGATGATGTCATTACCGATAAGGCTTTGACCATGCTGGATGTTGACCGTGAAGGTCTAGACTATGTGGACCAAAAAATCCTCCGTACCATGATTGAGATGTACGGTGGTGGTCCTGTCGGGCTGGGAACCCTTTCGGTTAATATCGCCGAGGAGCGTGAGACGGTAGAAGATATGTACGAACCCTACCTCATCCAAAAAGGCTTTATCATGCGAACTCGTTCTGGACGGGTGGCGACAGCTAAGGCATATGAGCATTTAGGGTATGAATACAATGAAAAATAAGCAAGAAATTCTAGACGTTTTTAGAGAAAATCCAGATATAATGGCTATTTTGCCCATCATTCGTAACCTTGGTCTGAAAGACTCCTGGTTGGCGGCAGGTTCAGTCAGGAATTTCATCTGGAATCTCTTGTCAGATAAATCCCCTTTTGATCATGAAACGGATGTGGATGTGATTTTCTTTGATCCAGATATTTCTTATGAGGAAACAGTAACCCTGGAGAACAAGATGAGAGAAGATTTCCTCAGTATCGGTGGGAGTTGAAAAATCAGGTCTATATGCACCAGCACAGTCCACACACTGCTCCCTATACCAGTTCTCGTGATGCTATGAGTAAATATCCTGAGCGCTGTACGGCGGTAGGTCTTCGTTTGCATGCTGACACAACTTTAGAGCTCTTTGCGCCTTATGGTTTAGAGGATATTTTTAACTTTCACGTATCCCCAACTCCTCATTTCCTAGATAATGAGGACCGAATGAAGCTCTATCAAGAACGATTGTCCAAGAAAAATTGGCAAGAAAAATGGAAAAATCTAACTTTCTCAAAAAACTTAAGAAAAATTTAAGTTAGGGACGGTATACTAGGTTCATAAGTTAAGAGTAACTTAACTTAAACTCCTAAAACTTTTTCATAATAATCTCCCTATAAAATTAAGTCGCCCAATCAGGCGGCTTATTTTTTGTCTGTACGGAGAGCTAATAACTTAGCAATAGAAGAAAATAGGGAAATATGGTATAATGAAACGATAGATTTTTGAATAGGAATAAGAACATGTTTGGATTTTTTAAGAAAGATAAAGCTGTAGAAGTCGAGGTTCCAACACAGGTTCCTGCTCATATTGGCATCATCATGGATGGGAATGGTCGTTGGGCAAAAAAACGGATGCAACCACGGGTTTTTGGTCATAAGGCGGGGATGGAAGCCCTCCAAAAGGTGACCAAGGCAGCTAACAAGATGGGAGTTAAGGTCATCACGGTTTATGCCTTTTCAACGGAAAATTGGACGCGCCCAGATCAAGAGGTCAAGTTTATCATGAACTTGCCAGTCGAATTTTATGATAACTACGTCCCTGAATTGCACGCAAATAACGTTAAGATTCAGATGATTGGAGAGACGGACCGTTTGCCTAAGCCGACTTTTGAAGCTTTGAAAAAAGCAGAGGAGTTGACCAAGAACAATACGGGCTTGATTCTCAATTTTGCGCTTAACTACGGTGGTCGTGCTGAAATTACGCAGGCTCTTAAGGGCTTGGCTCAAGATGTTCTAGATGCTAAAATCAACCCTGGTGACATCACAGAAGATATGATTGGAGACTATCTTTTCACGCAACACCTGCCAAAGGATTTGCGAGATCCTGATTTGATTATCCGTACGAGTGGTGAGTTGCGTTTAAGTAATTTCTTGCCATGGCAAGCAGCCTATAGTGAGCTTTACTTTACGGATACCTTGTGGCCTGATTTTGATGAAGCCGCCTTGCAGGAAGCTATTGCTGCTTTTAACCATCGCAATCGCCGTTTTGGAGGAGTTTAGGAGAAGATATGACCAAGGATTTACAAAAGAGAACATTGTTTGCGGTATTGGCCCTGGCAATTTTCCTTCCAGTCTTGTTTGCAGGAGGCCTCTTGTTGCAGATAGGGATTGGCTTGTTAGCGATGCTAGGCGTCCATGAACTCTTGCACATGAAGGGACTAAAGACTATGACCATTGAGGGTGCTTTGACTCTTTTTGCGACCTTCGCTCTCACAGTTCCTTTGGAAAATTACCTAACATTTTTGCCTGTTGATGGAAATGTGGTTGCCTATAGTGTTCTGATTACCATAATGTTAGGGACGACCGTTTTCAGTAAAAACTATACGATTGAAGATGCCGCTTTCCCAATTGCTGTGAGCTTTTATGTTGGTTTTGGCTTCAATGCCTTACTAGATGCTCGGGTGGCAGGTTTTGACAAGGTACTTTTGGCCCTTTTTATCGTTTGGGCGACAGATAGCGCAGCCTACCTGACAGGGATGAATTTTGGTAAACATAAGCTGGCTCCGAGAGTTTCTCCTAATAAGAGTATTGAGGGCTTTGTTGGGGGGTATTCTAGGTGCGGTACTGATAACAGTGATTTTCATGTTAGTGGACAGCACAGTTGCTCTTCCTTATGGGATTTATAGAATGAGTCTCTTTGCAGCCTTCTTCAGTGTGGCAGGTCAGTTTGGTGACTTGATTGAGAGTGCCATGAAACGCCATTTCGGTGTCAAGGATTCTGGAAAATTTATCCCTGGACATGGCGGTGTGTTGGATCGCTTTGACAGCATGCTGATTGTGTTTCCAATGATGCACTTATTTGGCCTGTTTTAAAGAAAGGAATATTGAATGATTGGATTGCTAACCTTTATCCTCGTTTTTGGGATTATTGTGGTGGTGCATGAGTTTGGACATTTTTATTTTGCCAAGAAATCAGGCATTCTAGTTCGTGAATTTGCCATTGGTATGGGGCCCAAGATTTTTTCCCATATCGGTAAGGATGGCACTGCTTATACCATTCGAATCCTTCCTCTAGGAGGCTATGTTCGTATGGCAGGCTGGGGTGATGATGCGACAGAAATCAAGACAGGAACTCCAGTCAGTTTAACACTTGCTGATGATGGTAAGGTCAAACGGATCAACCTCTCAGGGAAGAAACTGGATCAAACGGCTCTTCCTATGCAGGTAACCCAGTTTGACTTTGAAGACAAGCTCTTTATCAAGGGGTTGGTCTTGGAAGAAGAAAAGATTTTTGCAGTAGATCACGATGCAACGGTTGTTGAAGAAGACGGAACCGAAGTGCGCATCGCTCCTTTGGATGTACAGTATCAAAATGCTTCTATCTGGGGCAAGCTCATCACCAACTTTGCAGGCCCTATGAATAACTTTATCTTAGGTGTTGTTGTTTTTTGGATCCTGATCTTTTTGCAGGGCGGTGTTAGAGATACTCAGACCAATCTCTTTCACGTCATGCCAGAGGGCGCTTTGGCTAAGGTGGGCGTAGCTGAGACAGCTCAAATCACCAAGGTCGGCTCGCATGAGGTTAAGAATTGGCAAGACTTGACCCAGGCTGTGGAAGCAGATACCAAGGACAAGACAGCCCCGACCTTAGATGTGACCATTTCTGAAAATGGTAGCGAAAAACAAGTCACGGTAACGCCAGAAGAAAATCAAGGACGTTATATTATCGGGGTTCAACCGGGAGTCAAGTCAGACTTTCTATCCATGTTTGTTGGTGGATTTACAACCGCTGCTGATTCAGGGCTTCGTATCCTTTCGGCTCTGAAAAACTTGATTTTCCATCCAGATTTGAACAAACTCGGTGGTCCCGTTGCCATTTTTAAGGCAAGTAGCGATGCTGCTAAAAATGGAATTGAGAATGTCCTCTATTTCCTAGCCGTGATTTCCATCAATATCGGGATTTTTAATTTGATTCCGATCCCGGCTTTGGATGGTGGAAAGATTGTGCTCAATATCCTAGAGGCTATCCGCCGGAAACCCCTTAAACAAGAAATTGAAACCTATGTCACCATGGCTGGTGTAGTTATCATGGTTGTCTTGATGCTAGCTGTGACCTGGAATGACATTATGCGACTCTTCTTTTAGATAATCGAGGAATATTATGAAACAAAGTAAAATGCTAATCCCTACGCTTCGCGAAATGCCAAGCGATGCTCAAAGTTATCAGCCACGCCCTTATGTTGCGTGCTGGTTATGTTCGTCAAGTTTCTGCTGGTGTTTATTCTTACTTGCCACTTGCTAACCGTGTGATTGAAAAGGCTAAGAATATCATGCGCCAAGAGTTTGATAAGATTGGTGCTGTTGAGATGTTGGCTCCTGCCCTTCTCAGTGCCGATCTCTGGCGCGAATCAGGCCGTTATGAAACCTATGGTGAAGACCTTTATAAACTGAAAAATCGTGAAAAGTCAGACTTTATCCTAGGTCCGACACACGAAGAAACTTTTACAGCTATTGTTCGTGACTCTGTCAAGTCTTACAAGCAATTGCCACTCAACCTTTACCAAATCCAACCGAAATACCGTGATGAAAAACGTCCACGTAACGGCCTTCTCCGTACGCGTGAATTTATCATGAAAGATGGATATAGTTTCCATGCTAATTATGATAGTTTGGATGTGACTTATGACGAGTACAAGGCGGCCTATGAACGAATTTTCACTCGTAGTGGTTTGGATTTCAAGGCTATCATCGGTGACGGTGGTGCCATGGGTGGTAAGGATAGCCAAGAATTTATGGCCATCACACCAGCCCGTACAGACCTCGACCGCTGGGTTGTCTTAGACAAGTCAGTTGCCTCATTTGACGAAATTCCTGCGGAAGTGCAAGAAGAAATCAAGGCAGAATTGCTCAAATGGATGGTTTCTGGTGAAGACACCATCGCCTACTCAAGTGAGTCTAGCTATGCAGCTAACTTAGAAATGGCAACAAACGAGTACAAACCAAGCAACCGTGTAGTTGCGGAAGAAGAAGTAACTCGCGTGGAAACACCAGGTGTTAAATCTATTGACGAAGTCGCAGCCTTCCTAAATGTCCCAGAAGAACAAACAATCAAAACCCTCTTCTACATGGCAGATGGTGAGCTTGTTGCAGCCCTTCTAGTTGGAAATGACCAACTCAATGAAGTCAAGTTGAAAAACCACTTGGGTGCAGATTTCTTTGATGTTGCGAGCGAGGAAGAAGTAGCAAATGTTATCTCAGCTGGCTTTGGTTCGCTTGGTCCAGTTGGTTTGCCAGAAAATGTGAAAATCATTGCAGACCGTAAGGTACAAGATGTTCGTAATGCTGTTGTGGGGGCTAACGAAGATGGCTACCACTTGACGGGTGTGAATCCAGGTCGTGACTTTACTGCAGAATATGTAGATATCCGCGAAGTTCGTGAGGGTGAAATTTCACCAGACGGACAAGGCGTTCTTAACTTCGCGCGTGGTATTGAAATCGGTCATATTTTCAAACTCGGAACTCGCTACTCAGCAAGTATGAGCGCAGATGTTTTGGACGAAAATGGCCGTGCTGTGCCAATAATTATGGGTTGTTACGGTATCGGTGTTAGCCGTCTCCTTTCAGCCGTTATGGAGCAACACGCTCGCCTCTTTGTCAATAAAACGCCAAAAGGCGAATACCGTTATGCTTGGGGAGTTAACTTCCCTAAAGAATTAGCACCATTTGATGTGCACTTGATTACTGTCAATGTCAAAGATGAAGAAGCGCAAGCCTTGACAGATAAACTTGAAGCAAGCTTGATGGGAGCTGGTTACGAAGTCTTGACAGACGACCGTAACGAACGTGTCGGAGTGAAGTTTAGCGATAGTGACTTGATTGGGTTGCCAATCCGTATTACTGTTGGGAAGAAAGCAGCTGACGGTATTGTAGAAGTTAAGATCAAGGCGACTGGTGACACCATCGAAGTTCATGCAGACAACTTGCTTGAAACGCTTGAAATCCTCAGCAAGAAATAAAAACTATAATCAGAAGAAAAACAAGGCAAAAATGTAACTAGTTTTTACCTTGTTTTTTCTATATAATGGGGAAAATGAGTAAATGAAGAGGTAAAGCTATGCTAAAATTTCCAAAGGATTTTGTTTGGGGTTCCTCCACTTCTGGACCACAGACAGAAGGACGAGTGCCAGGTGACGGCAAGGGGGACAATCTCTGGGATTATTGGTATCAGGTGGAACCTAATCGCTACTACAATGGGATTGGACCTGACAAAACATCGACTTTCTATGAAAACTGGGAAAAGGATATTGAGCTTTTGGTAGAGACTGGGCATACAGCCTTCCGAACTTCTATCCAGTGGTCTCGTATTTTCCCACAGGGCCGTGGAGAGGTCAATCCGCAAGGGGTGACTTTCTACCGTCAGGTTTTTGAGGCTATTAAGGCCAAGGGCATTCTCCTCTTAGTCAATCTCTATCACTTTGACCTGCCTTTTGCTCTGCAAGAAGATGGGGATGGTTGGGAAAATAAGGCGACTGTCAAGGCTTATGAAGACTATGCTCGTTTTTGTTTTGAGACTTACGGTGACTTGGTAGACCAATGGATTACTTTTAATGAGCCCATCGTTCCGGTAGAGTTTGGCTATTTCTATGATGCCCACTATCCTCATAAGGTAGATGCCAAAGCGGCGGTTAAGGTTGCCTATCACACACAACTGGCTAGTAGTCTTGCGGTTAAGGCTTGTCATGAGATTTTGCCTGATTCTAAGATTGGGATTGTTCTCAACTTGACACCAGCCTACCCACGTAGCCAGCATCCCGCGGATGTCAAGGCCGCTCGCATTGCCGATCTCTTCCAAGCTCAATCTTTCCTAGATCCGTCTGTACTGGGAGTTTATCCAGAAGAATTAGTAGAAATCTTGTCTGAGCATGATTTGCTGCCAGAGTACACTGTTGAAGAGTTAGAACTCATTCGTGAGAACATAGTTGATTTCCTTGGAGTCAACTACTACCAACCTTTGCGTGTTATGGCGCCGCGTTTTGCTAAACATCCAGACAGTCCCCTCTTGCCAGAACATTTCTATGAGCCTTATATCATGCCGGGCCGTAAAATCAATCCTCACCGCGGTTGGGAAATCTACGAGCAGGGGATTTATGACATCGCTCAAAACATCAAGGAAAATTATGGCAATATCGAGTGGATGTTGACCGAAAACGGCATGGGTGTTGAGGGTGAAGATAAATTCCGTGAGAATGGCATGATTCAAGACGACTATCGTATCGACTTTGTCAAAGGTCATCTGCGTGAACTTCACCGTGCCATTGAAGACGGAGCCAATTGTAAGGGTTACTTAATCTGGACCTTTATCGACTGCTGGTCATGGCTCAACAGCTATAAAAATCGCTACGGTCTGGTTGAGCTTGACTTGGAAACGCAGGAACGTCGCCTGAAGAAATCAGGCCACTGGTTCAAAGAACTCAGCGACCATAATGGATTTTAAGAATAAAAAGAGTGAGATGGTGTTCATCTCACTTTTTATTACAATATCATCACTAAGGTCCCGATCGTAATCAGGATACAGCCAATGATTGTTTTAAACGTCAGGACATCCTGTAGGAAGAAAACGGCTAGAACGAGGGTAATGACGAGACTGAATTTATCGACAGCAGATACCTCAGTCGCATTGCCCATCTGTAGGGCCTTGTAGTAGCAGAGCCAGGAGGCGCCAGTGGCCAAACCAGATAAGATGAGAAAGAGCCAACTTTTTTTACTGATGTTGACAATTTCGGTCTGACTATTGGTCAAGAAAACCATGGCCCAGGCCATAAGAATGACGACGACTGTCCGAATAGCGGTTGCTAGATTGGATGGAACTCCTTCAATCCCAATCTTGGCTAAAATTGACGTTAAGGCTGCAAAGATAGCTGATAAAAGTGCGAAGAAAAACCACATGGCAAATACCTCCTCCCCCTTATTATAAGTAATTGATGCCGACTTGTCAGGTATCAAGTGAAATATTGATAAAATACCAGATAGAAAAACTATACCAATTTTTCTTCTTGACAAGTGAGAAAAACAAGTATATACTGTTTTTGCTGATTCCGTAAAGTGAGAATTAGACTATACCAATTTAAGGAGAAAGCACAGCTGGTCTGTGTCGTATATACTATGTGTGGAATTGTTGGTGTTGTTGGAAACACAAATGCAACTGATATTTTGATTCAAGGGCTTGAAAAGCTCGAATACCGTGGTTATGATTCTGCGGGAATTTTTGTCCTAGGTGGTGCTGAAAATCATCTAGTCAAGGCTGTCGGTCGTATCGCAGAATTATCTGCCAAGACAGCTGGTGTTGAGGGAACAACAGGTATTGGACATACTCGTTGGGCGACTCACGGGAAACCAACGGAAGATAATGCTCACCCACACCGCTCTGAGACAGGACGTTTTGTCTTGGTGCACAATGGGGTAATTGAAAACTATCTCGAAATCAAGGAAGAATACCTTGCAGGTCATCACTTCAAGGGGCAAACCGATACGGAAATCGCTGTTCACTTGATTGGGAAATTTGCAGAAGAAGATGGTCTTTCAGTTCTTGAAGCCTTCAAAAAGCTCTTCACATCATCCGTGGTTCTTATGCCTTTGCCTTGATTGATTCACAAGATCCTGAAGTCATCTATGTCGCTAAGAACAAATCTCCACTCTTGATTGGTCTTGGAGAAGGCTACAACATGGTCTGCTCAGATGCTATGGCTATGATTCGTGAGACCAACCAATACATGGAAATTCATGACCAAGAATTGGTGATTGTGAAGGCTGATAGCGTCGAAGTGCAAGACTATGATGGTAACAGTCGTGAGCGTGCTAGCTATACTGCTGAGCTCGACTTGTCAGATATCGGTAAGGGGACTTATCCTTACTACATGCTCAAGGAAATCGACGAGCAACCAACGGTGATGCGTAAACTTATCCAAGCCTACACAGATGAGGCTGGTCAAGTTGTTGTAGATCCAGCTATCATCAAGGCTGTTCAAGATGCAGATCGCATCTACATCCTTGCAGCTGGAACATCTTACCACGCAGGATTTGCTTCTAAGAAGATGCTGGAAGAGTTGACGTATACACCTGTTGAACTTGGAATTTCATCTGAGTGGGGCTATGGTATGCCACTTCTCAGCAAAAAACCACTCTTCATCTTTATCAGCCAGTCTGGTGAAACAGCGGACAGCCGTCAGGTTTTGGTTAAGGCCAATGAAATGGGCATTCCAAGCTTGACAGTGACAAACGTACCAGGTTCAACTCTTTCTCGTGAAGCCAACCATACCATGCTTCTTCACGCGGGTCCTGAAATTGCTGTGGCCTCAACCAAGGCCTATACAGCGCAAATCGCAGCTCTTGCCTTCCTTGCAAAAGCAGTCGGAGAAGCAAACGGCAATGCCAAAGCGCAAGCCTTTGACCTGGTTCATGAGCTGTCAATCGTAGCTCAGTCTATCGAATCAACTCTTTCAGAAAAAGAAATCATTGATGCCAAGGTTCGAGAGCTTCTTGAAACCACTCGCAATGCCTTTTACATTGGACGTGGTCAAGACTACTATGTAGCCATGGAAGCCAGTCTCAAACTCAAAGAGATTTCTTACATCCAATGTGAAGGCTTTGCGGCAGGAGAACTCAAGCACGGGACCATTGCCTTGATTGAAGAAGGAACGCCTGTCTTGGCCCTCTTGTCAGATCCAGTCCTTGCTAACCATACTCGTGGGAATATCCAAGAGGTCGCAGCCCGTGGTGCCAAGGTTCTCACTATCGCAGAGGAAAATGTTGCTAAAGAGACAGACGACATCGTCCTTACGACCGTCCACCCTTACCTCTCACCAATCTCAATGGTCGTACCAACGCAATTGGTCGCTTACTTTGCAACACTCCACCGTGGCCTTGATGTGGACAAACCACGTAACCTTGCTAAGTCAGTAACAGTAGAATAAGCTAAGAAAGTCTAGTTCATCTAGACTTTTTTGTTCTCTCTTGGTATACTTGAGTGAGGAGTATTTTTGCTCGCCTTTAATTTTTTATAATATAAGGAGAAGAAAATGAAGAAGAAAAAAAGTATTATTGCTATGGTGGTTGGTATCGTCTTGCCTAGTTCTTACTTGATACGTACGATCTTGATCCATCAGGCGAGACAAGCGAAAAAGCAAAACCTGGAACGGATTGCTGCAGTGCAAGAGACGGTTCAGTCTCAAGATCAAAAGAAAGCTGAAGAGCAGAAAGAACACTTTAAAAAGGCATTTGAAGGTATAGATAGAACTTCCATTCAAATGAAAGACTACGATAGCCACACAAAGATTAATGCGGACTACAGTTTTGGTACAAAGGATGGAGTACACTACCTAGTAGAATTAAAAACAGGGAATAAAGTAGCTCTGGAAGGTGTGGACAAGGCCTTTCCATTGTCGATCAAAAACGAGGACGAAAATAGCACGGAGCTTGCCCTGGTTGTCCGTAAAGACCATGTCTGGTACATGATTGATACAAAGGGTGAGACGATTTACACTTTTGAACAAGCAGAATTGACAGAAAACTCGAAGTTGACTTTGAAAGACAATAAACTACAGGTAGAATAAACTAAGAAAGTCTAGTTGATCTAGGCTTTTTCTAATGAGCAAATTTATTGAAAATAAAACTAATTAGTGATAAAATACCCTAAAACTAAAAAGAGATAGCGAGGAAACAGGATGGTAGAATTAGGGATTTCAACATTTGGTGAAACAACAGCTCTGGAGGCGACTGGGCAGATTTACAATCATGATGAACGTATTCGTCAGTTGGTGGCAGAGATAGAGCTGGCTGATAAGGTTGGTTTGGATGTGTACGGGATTGGGGAGCATCATCGGGAGGACTTTGCGGTATCGGCGCCAGAGATTGTCCTTGCAGCTGGTGCTGTTAATACTAAGAAGATTCGTTTGACCAGTGCAGTCAGCATTCTCTCGAGTATGGATCCGATTCGCTTGTTCCAACAATATGCTACCATCGATGCCTTGTCAAATGGCCGTGCGGAGATTATGGCTGGGCGTGGTTCATTCACTGAGTCCTTCCCTTTGTTTGGCTATGACTTGAAAGACTATGAAGCTCTCTTTGATGAGAAATTAGACATGCTCCAGTTAGTCAATGAAAAGACCAAGATAGACTGGCAAGGTCAATTGACCCAAAGCATTTCTGGAAAAGAAGTCTATCCCCGTCCAGTTCAGGACAAATTGCCATTGTGGGTGGCGACAGGTGGCCATGTCGAATCAACAGTGAAGATTGCTCAGGCGGGGCTGCCGATTGTCTATGCCATTATCGGTGGCAATCCGCATTATTTTAAAAAGCTGATTCAAGCTTATCGTGAGATTGGTAGGGAAGTCGGTCATGCGGATAAAGACCTGAAAGTGGGTGCTCATTCTTGGGGTTGGATTGCGGAAGATGGCGAGCAGGCGGTGAAAGATTATTTCCATCCGACCAAGCAAGTGGTGGATGCAATTTCCAAGGACCGTCCGCACTGGCAGGAGTTGACCAATGAGCAATATTTGGAGCAAGTTGGTCCAAATGGAGCCATGTTTGTGGGAAATCCTGATCAGGTAGCAGAAAAATTGATTCGCATGATTGAGGATTTAGACTTGGACCGCTTCATGCTCCATCTACCGCTTGGTTCTATGCCACATGATCAAGTTTTGAGAGCTATTGAACTCTTCGGCACACAAATGGCACCCAAAGTACGAGCTTACTTTGCCATGAAAGAGAGGATATAAAAAAATTCAATCAGTTGAGTCGATTGGTGAGGAATACCCATGGATTCAGCAACAGGTGGAAGTGGTACAAGGGGTAGAGCATACTATCTAGTGGAATATATACTAGTTTATACCAAGTACAAGATAAAATAGCAAAAAAGACGATCTCCGCTTGGAAATCGTCTTTTTTCGCTATTCTCGCAAATACGATATCTTGTAGTTGGTGTAAACTGGTAGATAGCTCTCTTATTTTATTTATCAAAACCTTGTAAGTTTTTTTTTGGCGCTCTTCAGTTTGACCCTTGGCATCCAATTTATTACCATTGTAAACAGTGCTTTCCCATGATCCGTACATTGGGTTAGGGAAAATGATGAATTTCTCACCAAACTCTTTTTGTAATTCCTCTAATTTTTGGTCACGCTCAGTTTCAGAGGTCTTCGAAAACTCTGCAAAGTCCACAAGATTGTCTCCTAGTAGCATGACTAAGTTGGTTTTTTCTTGGACTGCTTGTCTACGACCTTCTTTAGATTTGACGCCTTTTTCTAAGAACATGAGATGATCGCGGCTTTGTACAGGAATTCCTTCATTTTCTAGGTTTTTGATCGTATCATCTACCTGATCTATCGTGCGGTCAGATACATAGTAAATTTGGACACCGTTTTGGTCTGCAAATTGGAGAAAGTCTTTAGCACCTGGTACAGCCTTGGCTGCGGCTTTTTTTACCCAAACATCCCAGTTTTCTGGGGTAAATGCTGTTCCGTCTTTGACATTTTGCGCTTGATAAGGGCTATTGTCTAATACGGTTTCGTCTAAGTCCAAAACGATAGAGTAGGGTTTATCTGTCTGTGTTTTTAGTAGTTCTTTCAAACGATCAGTAGCGACATTGTAACCTTGTAGATAGAGTGCCTTGGTCTCAGCTGCTTTTTGATACCAAAGAGTTGACATAGTATTTTCTCTTGAACGCAACTGATCATAGGTCATTGTAACCTGATTGTCAGATGTACTACTTTGTGTTGTCTGTGAATTTGCCGAATTTGTGCCACATCCAGTCAGTAAAATGACGGAAGCAAGTGTAGAAGCAATTGTAATGGTAACTTTGGATATTTTCATAATCCCATCCTCCTAATAATAGTCTATTAATATTGTAGCGTTTTCATGGGATTTGTGCAAGGAAATATCGAGAAAAATAAATTTTTTTCAGTAGTAATTTGGTATTAGGATAAAAATTATGTACTTAATTTTGGGAATGAAGATGGATATAAAAAAATCCAATCGACTTGATAGAAAATCTATATCAGCTCCTTTTTTTGAAAAATAGATGAAAATAAAGAGAATCTTTGAAAGGCTAGTAACATCAAGCTTTTCAGGGATTTTTTTCTTTATAGATATAAAAATTTCCAATCGAGTTGATAGTCAATATATATTGGGAAAAGGGGAAAAGGAGTGGTAAGATGGTTTCAATCCAAATGGAAGGAGAAAGGTATGGCAAGCAAAAGAGATTTAGTCTTTAGAGCGATTCGAGGCGATGAAGTGGAAAGAGTTCCTGTCGGATTTTGGTTTCATTTTGTAACACTCGAAGAAAAGGGGCAGGGATTAAATAATCCACGTATCTTTCAAAAAAGTGTTGATGGGCATCGCAACTATGTGGAAAGGATTCGTCCTGATTTTGTCAAAATTATGAGCGACGGTTTTTTCCTTTATCCAAGTAATGTCTATAGTCCTAAGGTTTCAAGCATTCAGGAGCTGACTTCTATTGAATCGATTGGTGAGGAACACCCATGGATTCAGCAACAGGTGGAAGTGATCCAAGCGATTCGAGAGACCTTTACTGAAGAGATTGCTTCTTTCTACAATATCTTTTCGCCGATCTCCTACCTCAAGCGCTGGTTCCGTACAGAAACTTCGCGAGGAGATAGAGAAGTGGCTGATCTATTGCTTGAAAATCCTGAGCAATTCAGAGCGATTCTAGATGTGATTGCAGGAGATATTGCTATTCTAACTCAGAAAATCATCCAGCAAGGTGGAGTCGATGGGATTTATCTCAGCACCCAGGAAATTCAAGATGAGCGCATCACACCAGCACTCTATCAAACCTATATCGAACCGAGCAATATAGCGATTTTGGAGGCAGCTAATCAGGTGGGTGGGACCAATATCCTCCATATCTGTGGTTTTGAAGGTGCGAGCAATGATGTGACGATATTTAAGGACTATCCAGCTCAAGTGGTCAACTGGGCGACCCACCATGAGGATGTTAGTTTGACACAGGGGCAGGAGTTGTTTCCAGGCAAGGCCGTTTTAGGTGGATTTGAAAACGGCAAGAAAAGCTTGCTTTATCAAGGTTCCAAGGCGGAATTGCAAGATGAAACAAGACGGTTGCTGGCTGAAGCTGGTAGTAAAGGCGTTCTTCTGGGAGCTGACTGTACTGTTCCAGATGACTTTGACTTAGAGAGGTTGGACTGGATTCGGCAGGCAGCTGTTCTCTAAAAGGAGGAGCTATGAAAAGTAAAAGATGGGGCATCTTCATTGCAGTTGTCGGTTTGCTGGCCTTGGTTGCCATAAGCGTCGTAAAAAATCAGCACTGCAAAAATGGAGAGAGATGTCATGGAGTTCAGGATTTTTCCAAGTCCAGTCTCCCCTTTCTACGCTCGAATGATATCGCAAGCAGTTTATTAGTTGAAAAAGTAAGAAATGGAGAATAAGAATGTCAGAAAAAAAAGAATGGGTTTTAAAAGCATTTAAAGGTGAAAAGGTTGATCGTGTGCCAGTTGGCTTTTGGCACCATTTCACATCCGAAGACGAATGGCTACACGGTTTCTCAAATCCAGTCATTATCGAGAAGAATATTGAGGGCCATAAGCGCTTTATCCGAGAAGTTCAGCCAGACTTTATCAAACTCATGAGTGATGGCTACTTTGCTTATCCAAATCCAGCGATTGCCAAAGACAAATCACTTCAAGAATTGGCAACCATTCAACCACTCGGACCAGATCATGCTTGGATAAAAGAGCAGGTGGACTTGGTTAAGAAAATCAAGCAAGAATTTACAGAAGATATTGTTGCGATTTACAATATTTTTGCTCCTGTGACCTATCTCAAGTGGCTGCTTGGGGAAGTGTCTGGTGGCGATGACCTTATTGCAGACTTTCTGGTGGAAGATCCTGAAGCCCTTAAAAAGGTGTTGGATGTGATTGCAGAAGATATTGCGAGTCTCAGTCGAGCTGTCATCGAAGAGGCTGGTGCTGATGGAATCTATCTCAGCGTGCAGAGTATCCAAGATCAACGAGTGTCGGCAGCAGATTATCAAGTCGTCATTGCCCCTAGCGAGATAACGGTTCTGGAAGCAGCTAGTGCTGTTGGTGGCGTCACTGTTCTTCATATCTGTGGCTACGAGGGAGCGCGAAATGATATTCATCTTTTTGCAGACTACCCAGCCCAAGTCTTTAACTGGGCTGTAGGACCAGAGGGAATCACTCTCAAGGAAGGTCGTGAGATTTTCAAGGGACGTACGGTTCTTGGAGGATTCGAAAATGGTAAGACAGGCTTGCTGTATACTGGTAGCAAGGATGCCATTCAGGCTGAGGCAAAGAAACTAGTTGCAGAAGCTGGGGAACAGGGCTTGGTACTTGGGGCAGATTGTACCATTCCAAGTGATATCGCAGTTGAACGTATCCAGTGGGTGAGAGAAGCGCTTGAAAACTAAAGGAGAAAAAGATGAGTAAAAAAGCATGGATTATCGGTGGTGTAGCAGTTGTTGCAGTAATTGGGGCGACGATTATCGGGAGAAGTTTAGCTGGCGATCCAGCCAAGGAGGGAGAAACAGCTTCGTCTGCTGAAGTCATAACCTTGAAGGTTGCCCATACACAAAACTATGTGCCTTATGACTTTGTCAATGAAAAAGGGGAATCAGATGGTTATGAAGTAGCTGTTTTGAAGGCTGTTGATGAGAAGTTGGCAAACTATCAATTTGAATATACGGGCACCAGTGATGACGACCTCTTGATTGGTCTGGAATCAGGCAAGTATGACATCGGAACCAAGGGAGCTTGGTACACAGATGAACGAGCTAAAAAGTTTGTCATTCCATCTGAACCAGTCGGAGCGAGCATCATCGGATTTACTGTCAGAAAAGAAGATGAACAGAAATACAAAACCATTGATGACTTTGCTAAGAATAAAGGGAAATTGGTTCCCATCTCTCCACAGAATGCTCAATGGAATGTTATCACCAGCTACAATGAAAAACATCAGGACGCACCGATTGAGCTAACAGCAGCAGAATCCTTTAAAGTAGCAGATGCCTATGCCTGGGTCTTAGAAGGACGTTATGACGCCTTCTTTGATATCAAACTGTCCTTTGAAAAAGCAGTTACCGCAGAAGATGGCCCTTACCACCAATATGCGGATAAACTCAGCTGGTTCCCATACAAGGGCATTCCAACTTATCCCTTGATTCACCATGATGAAAAGGGTGAGAAATTCGCTAAAGAATATGAAAAAGCAATCAAAGAGTTGAAAGAAGATGGAACGCTAGCTAAGTTATCTCAGCAATACTTTAAAGAAGATGTCTTTAGTTATGTAGACAAAGACTAGACCAGAAATTCCAAGACTAGAAAGGGTTTTGCATGGTTTCTTATGATTTTTCCAAGGTCTTTCAGTTTTTGCCGACCTTATGGCAGGCACTTCCTATGACCTTGTTCATTCTCTTTTTTTACCACTCTTCTTGGTTCCCTTTTTGGAGGTCTTTTGACCTGGGCGCAAGTAGGAGAAGACAAGAGTTTTGCAGCGATTTCCAAAGGCTATATCTTTACCCTACGTTGTACACCGCCGATTGTCTTGCTTTTTCTAGTCTTTTATGGCTTGCCAGAATTTCTGAAATGGTGGCTTGGTTTGGATATCAACAACTGGTCTAAAACTATTTTTGTTCTCTTGACGATGATTCTCTTGTTTGCGGCTATTGTTGCCGAGGTTTTCAAGGCAGCCTATCAAGCTATTCCAAAGGGGCAGACAGAGGCCGGGCTTAGTCTTGGTTTGACTCCAAGTCAGACTTTTTGGAGAATCATTTTTCCCCAAGCTTTTCAAGTTGCTCTTCCCAATATAACAACTGCTATTCTCAATCTCATGCGGGATGCTGCCTTGGCTTATACGATTGGTTTCGTTGATGTTATGGGGGCGGGGAATCTCTTGATCAGTCGCAATTTAGGGAACTACTCTCTGGAAACCTATACGGCAGTTGCGCTTCTTTACTGGGGGATTGCCTTGGTTATTTCTAGCTTGAGTCGTTTGCTTGAGAAGTCTTTGGAAACAAAAGGGAGGTAAGAAATGGATATAGACTATATTGTAAAGACCTTTCTGGAGACCTTGAAGGGTGTGCCAATCACCTTGATTATCATGATTGTGGCTATGGTCTTAAGCTTTTTACCGGCTCTATTTTTAGCCTTGGGGCAGATTTACAAGGTTCGAGGTGTGAGGAGTTTTTCTCTGGTCTATCTGGCCTTTATCCGAGCGACTCCTCCGATTTTATTGATTCTCTTCTTTTATAGTTTGTTTCCAAGCCTGCTGAATCAATTTCTCAAAAGCATAGGAAGTGACTTTGATATTTTCAAGCTTGATCCTCTCTATTATGCCTTTATCATTTATAGTTTGATGACAGTCGGGAGTTTATCGGAGATTTTGCGTTCAGCTATCTTGACAGTGGACAAGGGACAACTAGAGGCAGCGCATGCGATTGGCTTGACTACGACCCAGGCCTATCTAAGGATTGTTTTTCCTCAAGCCTTGCGCTCAGCCTTGCCTAACTTGGCCAATCTGGTGATCAATATCGTCAAAGGGACCTCCCTGGTCTTTGTTATGACTATCAAGGACATCACCGCTATTGCTCGTGTAGAAGCGTCCTACGGTTACCAGTATTTTGAGTCTTATTTTGTGATCTTTTTGCAGTATATTTTGATCTGTGGTTTGATTCAGTGGGGCTTCTCCCTACTGGAAAAAGGCTATGTGAAAAAAGAAAAAAGTGCAAAAGCATCTAGCGCGCGTTTCGTATAGGAGGACAGGATGTTACAAGTAGAACATATCGCAAAAACATTTGGAGAGAGGCAGGTGCTGGAGGATGTCAATCTCCAGGTTAACCAAGGGGATGTCGTCGTTATTTTAGGACCATCAGGTTCGGGGAAAACGACCTTTCTCCGTTGTCTCAACCACTTAGAAAAAGCTGATAGTGGCCGTTTGACCTTGGCAGGAAAGACCTATGACTTAGCCAAATTGAGCAAGAAAGACATTCTAGAAATTCGCCAAAAAACAGCTTTTGTTTTCCAACACTACAATCTCTTTGCAAACAAAACTGCTCTGGAAAATATTCTAGAAGGCCTAATCGTGGCTCGTAAAGTTCCCAAGGAAGAAGCGCTAAAACGTGCAGAATCCGCCTTGGAAAAAGTTGGTTTACTGGCCTATAAGGACTACTACCCTTCACAACTATCTGGAGGGCAACAACAACGAATAGGAATTGCGCGTGCCATTGCCGTCAAGCCCGAGGTCATTTTGCTAGATGAACCAACATCAGCACTAGACCCTGAGTTGGTTGGAGATGTTTTGGATGTTCTGAAACAGTTGGCGGGAGAAGGTGTGACCATGGTGGTCGTCACGCATGAGATGGGATTTGCTAGAGATGTTGCCAACCACGTTATTTTTATGGACGGAGGCCGTATCGTAGAGGAGAATAATCCCCACGATTTCTTTAGTCGTCCACAAGAAGAACGAACCAAGCAGTTCCTGGCTCGTATCTTATCAGATGCAACCTATAGTGTAGAATATATGATTTGATAGATAAGTGTACCATAAAAACAACACCCCATGACTAGAAGATTCTTCTGACCATGGGGTGTTTTTCTATAGGAGGGCTAGGTTATACTCTTCGAAAATCTCTTTAAACCTCGTCAGCTTCGCCTTATCTACAACCTCAAAGCTGTGCTTTGAGCAGCCTGCGGCTAGCTTTCCTAGTTTACTCTTTGATTTTCATTGAGTATTAGTTTCTTTTTCTTGTTTTTTATCAACCATCCAAGTCCGAGAAGGGCAAGGATGCTGAATCCAGCAAGGGCAAGGAGGGATTTGCTCTCAGTTCCTGTGTTTGGAAGGAGGTTCTGAGAGTGAGCCTCTGCAGCAGTTTCTTGAGTTTCAGGATTGGCTGCTAGGTTTTGAGCTTGACCTTGTTCTGGTTCGACTTCCAAGCTAGAAAGGTCAAATTCTGGTTTTTCTTCCACAGCTGGAGCGACAATGGCACCACCTTGAGACAAGCGGAGAACGACAGCAGTGAGAGCGTTCAATTTCAAGCCTTTTTCAGTCCATTCGAGACCTTGAGGGTTAGCGATTCCTACTGGTCCGGCTTGATTTTCATCTGCGAGGACTTCAGCCTTTCTCAAGTGAGCAAAGGCAGTTCCCAAGTTGAATTCGCGAGCCTTATCATCCGCATTGACAAAGACAGCGTAGACATCTCCATTTGGAGCAGTGATTTGGTAGCCGATGACCACGTCTTCTTTTTCAACACCATTTTGTCCTGGGACAGTAATGAGTCGGACGCGCTCTTTGATATCTTGCAGACTCTTGAGTCGGAAGGCATCTGTAGATTGACGAAGAGCGATCAATCCTTTCATGTAGTCACGGCTCTTGACATTTTCAGGATATGCTTTGCCATCTGTTGCCTTTGGTCCAATCAAACTTGTTGACAGCATCACTAGAGTCGTAAGAGTCATGGATAAAGTAAGGATAGACAAATGGCTTTGCCGTCCTTGTCACGCAACAAGTGAGACTTGTTTGGAACCTTATCCTCTGAGACAGGAGTCTTGTAGGCTGGATCAAGGAATTGTTTGGTACGTCCGTATTCCTGACCAGAGTGGATAAACGGAGTTCCTTGAGCAGTCAAGACCATGAGGTTTCCAAGTCGCAAACGGCGATGGATCTCAGCGTAGTTCTCAGCCTTGCTTGGGTCTTTTTTTGATAGACTGAGCAATGATGTCAAAGAGGGTCAAGTTATCATGGGCTGCGATATACTGGATAACATCTCCAGGGTTGTCTGCTTCAAAGTTGGTTGGTTGGGCAATGAGATTTTTTTAAAGATGGTATTGATATCGCGTTTGCCACCTGTGATAAAGGCAGGTTGACCTTCGTTTGGATAGCCAGACTTGAGGTTGTTGCGGATGTCGTCTGAAAAGACAGCGACAGTATCTGTTTTTCTTCATCCAATCTTGGTCAGCAGGTTGTACAGGCGTATTTTCATCACCAGTATAGGTTCTCCAGCCTTCACCTAGCATGATAAGATTTGGATTGAGGGCGCGTGCAGCTTTGTACGCTTCTTCGATAGAAGCTGCATCGTGGTCACCCATCATATCGAAGCGGAAACCATCTACTTTGTAGGTTTCAACCAGATACTTGATGGAGTCTACCAAGACACGTTTAGACATGTAGTGGGTAGTTCCCAAACGGCCACCTCCAAAGCTGGTACGAGGAGTTCCGTCTGCATCCATAAAGTGGTAGTAGTTTGGCTCAATATCCTCAAAAATATCAACATTGGCAGTATGGTTGTAGACCACATCCAAGATAGCCCCCATACCACGTTTGTGGATTTCGTTGATGAGGTTTTTGAATTCTGCGATACGTTTTTCTGGATCCTTAGGATCGCTTGAGTACATGCCAGTCAAGGAGAAGTAGTTTTGAGGGTCATATCCCCAGTTGTAGTTGCTGTTGCTTGAAGCGTAGGCAGACAAACGTTCATGGTTTTTCAATTCATTGACAAAGTAGTAAGACAAGACTGGAAGGAGCTGGATGTGGGTCACACCCAAGTCTTTGAGATAGTCCAGTTTTTCGATAAAGGCTTCAAAGGTACCAAATGGCTTGGTCAAGTCTTTTGCGATGGCAGGATCCGAAGTGAAGTCACGTACATGAGCTTCGTAGATAACGGCATCTTCACGTGATTTGAAGTTACGAATCTTTCCATAGGTCAAGTCTTGCGGACCTAACTTCGCTGGATCGACAAAGGCAGCTTTAGCGACCTTATGAGCGGCATCTGTTTTTGCTAGGTCACTGTTCCAAGCCGCTAATGATTTGGCATAAGGGTCAAGAACGAGGACAGTTTTACCTTGGCGCTCGATTTGGTAGTGGTAGTAGTAGCCAGTGTAGTTGCTGATACCGAGACCAGAGTTTGCATCCAGAGTTTGTTTCCAGGTTCCTTTTTCTCCTTTTTCAAGGGCGACAGTTCCAACTACTTTTTCAGGGTCTTTCTTGTCATAGACAACAACGGAAACCTTATCAGCACTTGGAGACCAGAGGGTGAGGTCAACACGCTTGCCATCTTCTTTTAGAGTTGCGCCGAGTGGACCATCGTAACTGTAGGATTCATCCTTGAGGCGCCAGCTTGAACGTGTGGTAAAGCGGTCTGAATTGTAGCTGACAGTGTAAGGGTGTTGAGTGTCAGAGAAGTCGCCGATGTAGGTCACTTTTTTACCTGCCTCATCCACTTCCACGTCTGTGATAGCTACTTTATTCCCTTGGTAATCAGTGATGCTGGAGTGTTTGAGGATATCGTCTTTCTTAGCTCCAACGAGGGTAGAAAAACTGCTTTCGATACGAGATTTAGCCACGTGTTGGGCACCAGTCATACGGATATCGTGAACGTAGTAGGGGTTGGTGTAGATGGTTTTCGTCATCATCTTTGAGGAAAAATCTGACTGTGATTTTTTTAGATCAGTGAATTTATAATCTTCTTTTTCTGATTTTTCACATCATCGCCTTTCTTGCTTTCGTCTAGTAATAAAAATCCAAATTCTCTTGCAGCTTCATTGAGTGGGATATCAATGTAGCGTCCATATTTTCCAGTTGCGGTAAAGTCAGTACCGTCAGGCCATTCTCCACTGCTTGGGTTTTTGACATCGCCCCAATACCAGAGAGTTTTTTTGTCATAGTTGCCATCGGTGCGGTAGTAGTTGACACGAATAGTTCCTGCTGGTTGAGGGCGGTAGTTGTATACCTTGTAGTTTTCATCTAGCCAGGCCTCATTCATTTTTGGAGAGAGGCGCTCTACAGAACGGTCTCCCGTCAGGTTATCCCCCTTGGTATTGTTGATGAGGAAGCTGACTTTCTTGGCTTGCTCATTTTTGAGTTTGACATCTAGATAATAGCCGTAGTCATCTTGCTTGGCATCCTTGAAGGACTTGGCTCCATTGGGCCAGTTTTCAGACGGTTTTTCAACATCGTCCCAAGTCCAAAGACCTTGAGAATCTTTGTTTTCTTCAGGGAGTTTTTTTACATGGATGCGGAAGTGGTTGTCTGCGATGGGTTCTTCAGAGGATGTATCAGCTTGTGGTTTTTGATCTGAAGTTGGCGTCGAAGTGCTGGCATTTACTTTCTCTTCCTTGCTGTTAGCTTGGCTTGTAGTAGCATCTTCTGTTTTTAGGTGTTTCTAGTGCTGTAGTAGTTTCAGCAGCTGGAGCTTCTTTTTTTAGCGTCCAGGGAAGCGTTTGCATTCTTTTGTTCAGAAATAGGCGTTCCCGTTTGAGTTTGACTAATTTCAGTCTCAGTAGGGGCCTTGGTCACAGCGCTGGTATTTTCCTGAGTTTGAGGAAGGTTTTCGTTGGCCGAAATAGTTGGCATTGTAGCAGAAAGCAAGACAATGCTAGCACCAATAAGGACAGAACCAGTTCCGTTCTTCAAGGAACGGATACCGTAAATCATTTTTTTCTCAGTTTGAGATGGGATCTTTTTCATCACAATTCTCCTTGTGTAGTTGTTCCCTTATCAGTATAGCACGAGGTAAAACATTAGTGCAAGCGTTTTTCCTAATTTTTTTGAGAGAAAAATATAATGCTTCATTCTCTTGAAATTTTAAAAATAATATATAGGAAAAAGATTGTTTAAAAAAATAGTAAAAAAAACCTTGAAAAATCTAGCTAAATAAGGTATAATATGAATAATCATTTGTCGTAGGTTTTGTCTGAAATATTGTCCAGACAAGGCTCACAGCAGTTAAATCTTCTGGAAAAGTCAGATTTAGCTGCTCTTTTTGTGCTTTTTTTCAGGTTTTTGAGTGCTTGTAACAAAAATTTAAAGATTCTGAAAATTCATCAAAGGGACACGGTGATAGGGGTTTTAAAAACCATATGACGATTAGAAAAGCCTGATTGATAAGGCTTGGAATTTATTTACAAAGGAGAATCATCTTGGCAGGACATGACGTTCAATACGGGAAACATCGTACCCGTCGTAGTTTTTCAAGAATCAAAGAAGTTCTTGACTTACCAAATTTGATTGAAATTCAAACGGATTCATTCAAAGATTTCCTAGATCACGGTCTTAAGGAAGTATTTGAAGATGTATTGCCAATTTCAAACTTCACAGACACAATGGAGTTGGAATTTGTTGGCTATGAAATCAAGGAACCAAAATACACGCTCGAAGAAGCACGTATCCACGATGCTAGCTACTCAGCACCAATTTTTGTAACCTTCCGCTTGATCAATAAAGAAACAGGCGAAATCAAGACCCAAGAAGTCTTCTTTGGTGATTTCCCAATCATGACCGAAATGGGTACTTTCATCATCAATGGTGGTGAACGTATTATCGTTTCTCAGTTGGTCCGCTCACCAGGTGTTTACTTTAATGACAAAGTAGACAAGAACGGTAAAGTGGGCTACGGTTCAACTGTTATCCCTAACCGTGGAGCTTGGTTGGAACTTGAAAGCGACTCAAAAGACATCGCTTATACTCGTATCGACCGTACTCGTAAGATTCCATTTACGACCTTGGTTCGTGCGCTTGGTTTCTCAGGTGATGATGAAATCTTTGATATCTTTGGTGATAGCGAATTGGTTCGCAATACTGTTGAAAAAGATATCCACAAGAATCCAATGGACTCTCGTACAGACGAAGCCTTGAAAGAAATCTACGAACGCCTTCGTCCAGGTGAGCCTAAGACTGCTGAAAGCTCACGTAGCTTGCTTGTGGCACGTTTCTTCGACCCACGCCGCTACGATTTGGCAGCAGTTGGTCGTTACAAGATCAATAAAAAACTCAACGTTAAAACACGCTTGCTCAACCAAACCATTGCGGAGCCATTGGTAGACCCTGAAACTGGTGAAATCTTGGTAGAAGCTGGTACCGTTATGACTCGTAGCGTGATTGAAAGTATCGAGAGTCACTTGGATGGCGACTTGAACAAGATCGTTTATATTCCAAACGATGCAGCTGTTCTGACAGAACCAGTTGTCCTTCAAAAATTCAAGGTTGTTGCCCCAACGGACCCAGACCGTGTTGTAACCATCATCGGAAATGCCAATCCAGACGACAAGGTTCGTGTTGTAACTCCTGCAGATATCCTTGCAGAGATGAGCTACTTCCTCAACTTGGCGGAAGGTATCGGACGTGTGGATGATATCGACCACCTTGGGAAACCGTCGTATCCGTGCAGTTGGTGAATTGCTTGCCAACCAAGTACGTCTTGGACTTTCTCGTATGGAACGTAATGTCCGTGAACGTATGTCTGTTCAGGACAATGAAGTTTTAACACCACAACAAATCATCAATATCCGTCCTGTAACAGCTGCGGTTAAAGAATTCTTTGGTTCATCACAGTTGTCACAGTTCATGGACCAACACAACCCGCTTTCTGAGTTGTCTCACAAACGCCGTTTGTCAGCCTTAGGGACCTGGTGGTTTGACACGTGACCGTGCTGGATATGAAGTACGTGACGTGCACTACACTCACTATGGTCGTATGTGTCCAATCGAGACACCTGAAGGACCTAACATCGGTTTGATCAATAACTTGTCATCTTACGGACACTTGAATAAGTATGGATTTGTTCAAACACCATACCGTAAGGTTGACCGTGAAACAGGTGTTGTGACCAATGAAATCGTTTGGTTGACAGCCGATGAAGAAGATGAATTTACTGTAGCGCAGGCTAACTCTCGCCTCAACGAAGACGGTACTTTTGCTGAGAAAGTTGTCATGGGACGTCACCAAGGGGTCAACCAAGAGTATCCAGCAGAAGTGGTTGACTACATGGACGTGTCACCAAAACAGGTAGTTGCCGTTGCGACAGCATGTATTCCTTTCTTGGAAAACGATGACTCCAACCGTGCCCTCATGGGTGCCAACATGCAACGTCAGGCTGTGCCTTTGATTGATCCAAAAGCACCTTACGTTGGTACTGGTATGGAATACCAAGCAGCTCATGACTCTGGTGCTGCTGTTATTGCTCAGTATGATGGTAAAGTTACATACGCAGATGCTGACAAGGTAGAAGTACGCCGTGAAGATGGTTCATTGGACGTTTACCACATCCAAAAATTCCGTCGTTCAAACTCAGGTACTGCTTACAACCAACGGACTCTCGTTAAAGTTGGCGATGTCGTTGAAAAAGGCGACTTTATCGCTGACGGACCTTCTATGGAAAAAGGGGAAATGGCGCTTGGACAAAACCCAATCGTTGCCTACATGACTTGGGAAGGTTACAACTTCGAGGATGCCGTTATCATGAGCGAACGCTTGGTCAAAGACGATGTCTACACATCTGTCCACCTCGAAGAATACGAATCAGAAACGCGCGATACAAAGCTTGGGCCTGAAGAAATTACTCGTGAAATTCCAAACGTTGGTGAAGATGCCCTTAAAGACCTTGACGAAATGGGGATTATCCGTATCGGTGCTGAGGTTAAAGAAGGCGATATCCTTGTAGGTAAAGTCACACCTAAAGGTGAGAAAGACCTCTCAGCTGAAGAACGTCTCTTGCACGCTATCTTCGGTGACAAATCTCGTGAAGTTCGTGACACTTCTCTTCGTGTACCACACGGTGCCGATGGTGTCGTTCGTGATGTTAAGATCTTTACACGTGCAAATGGAGATGAGTTGCAATCAGGTGTTAACATGCTGGTTCGCGTCTACATCGCTCAAAAACGTAAGATCAAAGTCGGAGATAAGATGGCCGGACGTCACGGAAACAAAGGGGTTGTCTCTCGTATCGTCCCTGTAGAAGACATGCCTTACCTTCCAGACGGAACTCCAGTCGACATCATGTTGAACCCACTTGGGGTACCATCACGTATGAATATCGGTCAGGTTATGGAGCTCCACCTTGGTATGGCAGCCCGTACTCTTGGTATCCACATCGCAACACCAGTGTTTGACGGAGCAAGCTCTGAAGACCTTTGGGACACTGTTAAAGAAGCAGGTATGGACAGCGATGCTAAAACAATCCTTTACGATGGCCGTACTGGTGAGCCATTTGATAACCGTGTATCAGTTGGTGTCATGTACATGATCAAACTCCACCACATGGTTGATGATAAATTGCACGCGCGTTCAGTCGGACCATACTCAACCGTTACCCAACAACCACTCGGAGGTAAAGCTCAGTTTGGTGGACAACGTTTCGGTGAGATGGAGGTTTGGGCTCTTGAAGCCTACGGTGCGTCAAATGTTCTCCAAGAAATCTTGACTTACAAGTCTGACGATATCAACGGACGTTTGAAAGCTTATGAAGCTATCACAAAAGGAAAACCAATTCCAAAACCAGGTGTCCCAGAATCCTTCCGAGTTCTTGTGAAAGAATTGCAATCTCTTGGTCTTGACATGCGTGTCCTTGACGAAGATGACCAAGAAGTGGAACTTCGCGACTTGGATGAAGGAATGGACGAAGATGTCATCCACGTAGATGACCTTGAAAAAGCCCGCGAAAAAGCAGCCCAAGAGGCTAAAGCAGCCTTTGAAGCTGAAGAAGCTGAGAAAGCAACAAAAGCGGAAGCAACAGAAGAAGCTGCTGAAACAAGAATAAGCAGTTCACTTAGAATAGAAAGGGAAGAAATAGTGGTTGATGTAAATCGTTTTAAAAGTATGCAAATCACCCTAGCTTCTCCAAGCAAAGTCCGTTCATGGTCTTATGGAGAAGTCAAAAAACCTGAAACAATCAATTACCGTACCTTGAAACCAGAACGTGAAGGACTCTTTGATGAAGTTATCTTTGGTCCTACAAAAGACTGGGAATGTGCTTGTGGTAAGTACAAACGCATTCGTTACAGAGGGATTGTTTGTGACCGTTGTGGGGTTGAAGTAACGCGTACAAAAGTTCGTCGTGAGCGCATGGGGCACATCGAGTTGAAAGCTCCTGTATCTCACATCTGGTACTTCAAGGGGATTCCAAGTCGTATGGGCTTGACCCTTGATATGAGCCCTCGTGCCCTCGAGGAAGTTATCTACTTTGCGGCTTATGTGGTGATTGATCCGAAGGATACACCACTTGAGCACAAGTCTATCATGACAGAGCGCGAATACCGTGAGCGCTTGCGTGAGTATGGTTATGGTTCATTCGTTGCCAAAATGGGTGCCGAAGCCATCCAAGACCTTTTGAAACAAGTAGATCTTGAAAAAGAAATTGCTGAACTCAAAGAAGAGTTGAAAACAGCTACTGGACAAAAACGTGTCAAAGCCATCCGCCGTTTGGATGTTTTGGATGCCTTTTACAAGTCTGGAAATAAACCTGAATGGATGATTCTCAACATTCTTCCAGTTATTCCACCAGATCTTCGTCCAATGTTGCAGTTGGATGGTGGCCGTTTTGCCTCATCTGACTTGAACGACCTTTACCGCCGTGTTATCAACCGTAACAACCGCTTGGCTCGTTTGCTTGAGTTGAATGCACCAGGTATCATCGTTCAAAATGAGAAGCGTATGCTTCAAGAAGCGGTTGATGCTTTGATTGACAATGGTCGTCGTGGTCGTCCAATCACAGGACCAGGTAGCCGTCCACTGAAATCATTGAGCCACATGCTTAAAGGGAAACAAGGACGCTTCCGTCAAAACTTGCTCGGTAAACGTGTTGACTTCTCAGGACGTTCCGTTATCGCCGTTGGTCCAACTCTTAAGATGTACCAATGTGGTGTGCCACGTGAAATGGCGATCGAGCTCTTTAAACCATTTGTCATGCGTGAAATCGTTGCCCGCGACATCGTGCAAAACGTCAAGGCAGCTAAACGCTTGGTAGAACGCGGAGATGAACGTATCTGGGATATTCTTGAAGAAGTAATCAAAGAACACCCAGTACTTTTGAACCGCGCACCGACCCTTCACCGTTTGGGTATCCAAGCCTTCGAGCCAGTCTTGATTGATGGTAAGGCCCTTCGCTTGCACCCGCTTGTCTGTGAAGCCTACAATGCCGACTTTGACGGGGACCAAATGGCCATCCACGTACCGCTTTCAGAAGAAGCTCAAGCAGAAGCTCGTATCTTGATGCTAGCTGCTGAGCATATCTTGAACCCGAAAGATGGTAAACCAGTTGTTACTCCATCTCAGGACATGGTTTGGGTAACTACTACTTGACTATGGAAGAAGCTGGCCGTGAAGGTGAAGGAATGGTCTTCAAAGACCGTGACGAAGCGGTTATGGCTTACCGCAATGGCTATGTTCACCTCCACTCACGTGTTGGTATTGCAACAGATAGCCTCAACAAACCATGGACAGAAGAGCAAAAACACAAGGTCTTACTGACAACAGTTGGTAAAATCCTCTTCAACGACATCATGCCAGAGGGTCTGCCTTACTTGCAAGAACCAACAAATGCCAACTTAACAGAAGGTGTTCCAGCTAAATACTTCTTGCCACTAGGTGGAGATATCAAGGAAGCTATCAGCAATCTTGAACTCAACCCTCCATTCAAGAAGAAAAATCTTGGGAATATCATCGCTGAAATCTTCAAACGTTTCCGTACGACAGAAACTTCTGCCCTACTTGACCGCATGAAGAACCTCGGTTACCACCACTCAACTCTTGCAGGTTTGACAGTGGGTATTGCCGATATCCCAGTCGTTGAAGACAAGGCTGAAATCATCGAAGAATCACACAAACGTGTAGAACAAATCACCAAACAATTCCGTCGTGGTATGATCACAGACGACGAGCGCTACAACGCTGTTACAGCTGAATGGCGTGCAGCTCGTGAAAAATTGGAGAAACGTTTGGTTGCCAACCAAGATCCTAAGAACCCAATCGTTATGATGATGGACTCTGGAGCCCGTGGTAACATCTCAAACTTCTCACAGCTTGCCGGTATGCGTGGTCTGATGGCCGCTCCGAACGGACGTATCATGGAATTGCCAATCCTTTCAAACTTCCGCGAAGGTTTGTCAGTACTCGAAATGTTCTTCTCAACTCACGGTGCCCGTAAAGGTATGACCGATACGGCCCTTAAGACAGCCGACTCAGGTTACTTGACTCGTCGTTTGGTTGATGTTGCCCAAGACGTTATCATCCGTGAGGACGACTGTGGAACAGACCGTGGTCTCTTGATCCGCTCTATCGCAGAAGGAAAAGAGATGATCGAGTCTCTCGAAGAGCGTCTCAATGGTCGTTACACTAAGAAAACTGTTAAACATCCAGAAACTGGTGCAGTGATCATCGGTCCAAATGAGTTGATTACAGAAGACAAGGCGCGTGAAATTGTCAATGCTGGTGTGGAAGAAGTGACTATCCGCTCCGTATTTACATGTAACACTCGTCATGGAGTCTGCCGTCACTGTTACGGTATCAACTTGGCGACTGGTGATGCGGTTGAAGTTGGTGAAGCAGTTGGTACAATCGCTGCCCAATCTATCGGGGAACCTGGTACACAGCTTACAATGCGTACCTTCCACACGGGTGGGGTTGCCTCAAATACCGATATCACTCAGGGTCTTCCTCGTGTCCAAGAAATCTTTGAAGCCCGCAATCCGAAAGGGGAAGCGGTCATCACAGAAGTCAAAGGACAAGTTACAGCTATCGAAGAAGATGCGTCAACTCGTACCAAGAAAGTCTTTGTTAAGGGTGAAACTGGCGAAGGTGAGTACGTGGTTCCATTTACAGCACGTATGCGTGTCGAAGTTGGAGACCAAGTCTCTCGTGGTGCAGCATTGACAGAAGGTTCTATCCAACCAAAACGTCTCCTTGCTGTTCGTGATGTCTTGTCAGTTGAAACCTACCTTCTCGGTGAAGTACAAAAAGTTTACCGTAGCCAAGGGGTAGAAATCGGTGACAAACACATCGAGGTAATGGTTCGTCAAATGATCCGTAAAGTTCGTGTCATGGATCCAGGTGACACAGACCTTCTCATGGGTACCCTCATGGATATCAACGACTTTACAGATGCTAACAAGGATGTTCTTATCGCAGGTGGAGTTCCAGCGACTGGTCGCCCAGTTCTTATGGGAATCACCAAAGCCTCACTTGAAACCAACAGTTTCTTGTCAGCGGCTTCCTTCCAGGAAACAACTCGTGTCCTTACAGATGCGGCCATCCGTGGTAAGAAAGACCATCTCCTTGGACTCAAGGAAAATGTTATCATCGGTAAGATCATCCCAGCAGGTACTGGTATGGCTCGCTACCGTAACCTTGAACCACAAGCTATCAATGAAGCAGAATATCTGGCTCCAGAACAAGAAGAGGCAGAACTTGCTCCTGTAGAGGAAGTTGTGGAAATCCAAGTTGAAGAAACAGTAGAATAAAAGCAAACAAGAGAACCTTTGGGTTCTCTTTGCTTTATTTCAGAAAATTTTCCCACTTTTTCATAAAGTATGGTAGAATAGAAGAACTAAAATGCCAAGGAGGTGTTCATATGGAACAAACATTCTTTATCATTAAGCCAGATGGTGTGAAAAGAGGGCTGGTTGGCGAAATTCTGCAAAGAATGGAGCAACGAGGTTTCAAACTCGAAAAATTAGAGTTACGTTCAGCAGTTTCAAAAGCTTTGATTGACCAACACTATCAAGACTTGGTTGAAAAAAGTTTTTATCCTCCTATCCGTCAGTTTATGACCTCAGGACCAGTAGTGGTGGGCATTCTATCAGGTCCGAAAGTGATTGAAACTTGGCGGACCATGATGGGGGCTACTCGTCCAGAAGAAGCTCTGCCAGGAACTATCCGAGGAGATTTTGCCAAGGCTGCAGGAGACAATCAAGCCATTCAAAATGTAGTTCACGGCTCCGATTCTGAAGCTTCTGCAAAACGTGAAATTGCTCTCTGGTTTAAGGATTAGACTGGTAAAAGAACAGTTCTGTGCACAACAGAGCTGTTTTTTGGTCAGTTGAGCACAAAAAAAGGACACTTGAGGCGGAAACAATCATTTCAAACTCCTCACAAGGTATAATCCCATATAGGGAGGGAAAAGAAATGGTAAAATCAATTCGCTTATTATTGTTGATTGCAGTCATCCAGATTAGTTTTAGTAGTTGTCTATTATGGAAAGAATCTTTTTTATCTTTAAAACAGACCAATGCTTATTTTTTGATTTTGATAGTAGGGATTTCTGTTCTTTGTGCTGGGATAAATTATTTCCATACAGCAGACCAGTCTAGACATAGTATTTTACATGTTCAAAAGAAAGTGAGTCTTGTTTATTGCCTCCTTTTAGTAGTCAATCTTCTGGCAACCTGTCTGGTTCTCTCAGAAAGCATCCAAACCACTAGCAAATTGCAGCAGGAATTGGTTGACCTCTTTTTACCCTCCTTCTTTTTCTTGCTAGGAGTAGATCTATTGATTTTTCTTACCTTTTTGATAAAATTTTTTTCGCGATATAGAAAAATCACCTAAATAAAAAAAGAAAACAGTCGTCATTTCCGTTCTAGCTACGATGGTTTTTCTTGAGGAATCCCATTAGTGATTTCCTCGATTCTCCTTTTATATCAGTGTTGGTTTTTCTATGCGCACGTTTCCTTTTTTTCCAAAATGTATTCAAAGGGAAATCTCCTTTTATGGACACCTGATTCGGGATATCCTGTTTGTTTTTTCAATAGTTGTATTCTTTTAAGTGGAGGAGAATTTTTCAAAATTGTTATAGTAAGTCCATAAAGAAAATTCACACAAAAGAAAAACTTTTTTTGGTATAATAGTAGCATGCACACAAAAATGAAGAAGAGCTTCTAGCTCTCGGAGAAAGATTAGGTCATTTGCTTCAAAAAGACGATGTTCTGATCTTGACTGGAGAGTTGGGTGCGGGTAAAACAACCTTTACAAAAGGCCTTGCCAAGGGCTTGGATATCCGTCAGATGATTAAAAGTCCAACCTATACCATTGTTAGAGAGTATGAAGGGCGTTTGCCACTTTACCACTTGGATGTCTACCGTATCGAAGGTGATGCTGATTCTATTGACTTGGATGAGTTTCTCTTTGGTGGTGGTGTGACTGTTATTGAGTGGGGGCATCTTTTGGGTGAAGATTTACCAGATTCTTACTTGGAGTTGGAAATTTGAAAGAAGTTGAGGGGCGTTGTCTTCATTTTACGGCTCATGGCTCTCGGGCTGAACAACTCATCAAGGAGCTTCAAGATGGAGTATGAGTTGTGTATTCGTGAGGCAGAGACGTCAGATGCTACAGCCTTGATTGCATTTTTAGATTGTGTCGGTCAAGAGACAGATTTTACCAGCTTGGATGAAAATGGTATTATGATGAGAGCTTCTGAAATGGCTCTTTTTATCGAAAAACAAGCTGCATCAGAGAATCAAATTACTCTCCTCGCCTTACTGAATGATGAGATTGCAGGAGTCTTAAATATCACAGCAGACCAACATTTAAGAGTTCGACATATCGGTGATGTTTTTCTAGCAGTTCGAAAGAAATTCTGGAACCAAGGCTTGGCGACTATACTTCTAGAAGAAGGCATCGAGTGGGCGAAAGCCAGTGGTGTCTTGCGCCGTTTGCAACTCAGTGTACAAAAACGAAACGAGGCCGCTATCCACCTCTATTCAAAAATGGGATTTATCACAGAAGGCTTACAAGAAAGAGGAGCCTATTTAGCAGAAGGGATATTTTTAGATGTTTGTCTTATGGGCAAGCTGATAAATAAATAACGAGATGATTAAAAAATTAATTGGAATGGTGCTAGGTTTCCTAGCAGTAACAGTTTTAGGTGTAGCGGTTTATGGCTATACCATCTACCAACAGGGAACAGAAACCCTAAGTAAAAAGACTTACAAAAAAATCGGGGAAGAAACCAACGTTATCGAAGCGACGGAGCCTCTGACCATCCTCTTGATGGGGGTAGATACGGGAAACGTGGAACGTACAGACCCGTGGGCGGGAAATAGTGACTCCATGATTCTCCTGACTGTTAATCCCAAAACAAAGAAAACCACTATGATGAGTTTGGAACGGGATATTTTGACCAAGATTGAGACTGGAAATGGGCAAGTTCAGGAAGCCAAACTCAATGCTGCCTATGCTAATGGTGGTGCGGAACTTGCAATTTCTACTATTCAAAAGATGATGAATATCCACATTGATCGCTATGTCATGGTTAACATGCAGGGACTTCAACAATTGGTGGATGCGGTTGGTGGAATTACCGTCAACAATACACTCGGTTTCCCAATTTCGATTGCTGACCAAGAGGAGTTTAATAAGATTTCTATCGGTGTTGGAGAACAAACCTTGAATGGGGAGGAAGCTCTGGTGTATTCACGGATGCGTTACCAAGACCCAGAAGGAGACTATGGTCGTCAAAAACGTCAACGTGAAGTCATTCAAAAAATCGTTGAGAAGGTTTTGAGCCTAAACAGTGTGAGCCATTATCAAGGTATCCTCAAAGCTTTGAGTGATAACATGCAGACCAATGTGGACTTGTCAGCTAAGAGCATTCCACAATTGCTCGGCTATCAAGATTCTTTTAAGAATATCGAAACGCATCAATTGCGTGGGGAAGATGCTGAGCTACAGGGAATTTCTTATCAAATCGTCACTTCAGAACATATGCTCGAAATGCAAAATCTCTTGCGTAGTTCACTAGGTAAAGAGCCAGTGACAGAATTGGAAACCAATGCGGTACTGTACGAAACAGCCTTTGGTCGGACAGCGCCTTCAACCAGTACTAACGCTTCAAACGAAGAAGCAGAATAAGAAAAGAATCAAATCGTGGGAAATTTCCTGCGATTTTTTCAAAAAAATTCGAATAGATAAGTAGGAGGAAACATGAAAGCAGAAATTATTGCTGTCGGAACAGAAATTTTAACAGGGCAGATTGTCAATACCAATGCTCAGTTTTTATCAGAGAAACTAGCCGAAATCGGGGTAGATGTCTATTTCCAAACTGCTGTTGGAGATAATGAAGCTCGTCTTTTGTCCTTGCTGGAGATTGCGAGCCAACGTAGTAATCTTGTGATTTTGACAGGGGGCTTGGGACCAACTGAGGATGATTTGACCAAACAAACCCTGGCAAAATTTTTAGGAAAAGATCTAGTGTTTGACCCTCAAGCGCAAGAGAAACTGGATATTTTCTTTGCTCATAGACCTGACTATGCTCGGACACCGAATAATGAGCGCCAAGCCCAAATTGTAGAAGGGGCGACTCCACTGCCAAATGAGACAGGTTTAGCAGTAGGAGGGGTGTCGGAAGTGGATGGCGTGACCTATGTGGTCCTTCCAGGACCGCCAAGCGAGTTGAAACCCATGGTCTTAAATCAACTCTTACCCAAGTTAATGACCGGTACCAAGTTATACTCACGAGTGCTCCGTTTCTTTGGAATTGGGGAGAGTCAGTTGGTGACCATTTTGGCGGATTTGATTGACCATCAAACCGATCCGACTTTGGCGCCGTATGCCAAAACAGGAGAAGTGACCTTGCGCTTGTCTACAAAAGCAGTTAGTCAAGAAAAGGCTGATCAAGCACTGGATATCCTAGAAAATCAAATCTTGGATTGTCAAACTTTCGAGGGAATTTCTTTACGAGACATCTGTTATGGATATGGGGAAGAAACCAGCCTCGCAAGTGTCGTTGTAGAAGAGCTAAAGAAGAGACAGAAAAGCATTACTGCGGCAGAAAGCTTGACGGCAGGTCTCTTTCAAGCGACATTAGCAGACTTTTCGGGCGTCTCAGCAATCTTTAATGGCGGTTTTGTCACTTACAGCCTAGAAGAAAAGTCCAAGATGTTGGATATTTCCGAGCAAGAGCTAAAAGAACACGGGGTTGTTTCTGAGTTTACGGCTCGAAAAATGGCAGAGCAGGCACGGATCAAGACTCAGTCTGATTATGGAGTCAGTCTGACAGGTGTAGCTGGGCCAGATAGCCTAGAGGGTCATCCAGCTGGTACAGTTTTTATTGGACTGGCACATGCCAAAGGGACAGAGGTGATCAAGGCTAATATCGCAGGACGGAGTCGAGCAGATGTCCGACATATTGCGGTCATGCATGCCTTTAACCTAGTTCGCAAGGCTTTATTAAGTGACTAAATTTTGGTATAATGAAAGATAGGTCTAAGGACCAGTAGAATATAGGAGAACAAAATGGCGAAAAAACCAACAAAAAAATTAGATGAAATTGGGAAAAAATTTGGAGCAGACCGTGAAAAAGCATTGAACGATGCTCTTAAATTGATCGAAAAAGACTTTGGTAAAGGCTCAATCATGCGCTTGGGTGAGCGCGCGGAGCAAAAAGTTCAAGTGATGAGCTCAGGCTCATTGGCTCTGGACATTGCTCTTGGTTCAGGTGGTTATCCTAAAGGACGTATCATCGAAATCTATGGACCAGAATCATCTGGTAAGACAACGGTTGCCCTTCACGCTGTTGCGCAAGCACAGAAAGAAGGTGGTATTGCAGCCTTTATCGATGCGGAACATGCTCTTGACCCAGCCTATGCTGCAGCCCTTGGTGTGAACATTGACGAATTGCTCTTGTCACAACCAGACTCAGGAGAGCAAGGTCTTGAAATTGCTGGAAAATTGATTGACTCAGGTGCAGTTGACCTTGTCGTTATCGACTCGGTTGCGGCCCTTGTACCTCGTGCGGAAATTGATGGGGATATTGGAGATAGTCACGTTGGTTTGCAAGCTCGTATGATGAGCCAGGCCATGCGTAAACTTGGTGCTTCTATCAATAAAACCAAAACAATTGCCATCTTTATCAACCAATTGCGTGAAAAAGTTGGAGTCATGTTTGGAAATCCAGAAACAACACCTGGTGGACGTGCTTTGAAATTCTACGCTTCAGTCCGTTTGGATGTTCGTGGAAGCACACAAATCAAGGGAACTGGTGATCAAAAAGATACCAATGTCGGTAAGGAAACCAAGATCAAGGTCGTGAAAAACAAGGTAGCTCCACCATTTAAGGAAGCCTTTGTTGAAATCATGTACGGAGAAGGAATTTCTAAGACTGGTGAGCTCTTGAAGATTGCAAGTGATCTCGATATCATCCAAAAAAAGCAGGGAGCATGGTACTCTTACAAGGGTGAAAAAAATCGGACAAGGATCTGAAAATGCTAAGAAATACTTGGCGGATCACCCAGAAATCTTTGATGCCATTGACCACCAAGTCCGTGTTCAATATGGTTTGATTGAAGATGAAGAAAGAACAACTCCTACCTCTGTTGCAGAAGATTTAGCACCTAACCAAGAAGTAACACTTGACCTAGGCGACGGACTTGAAATCGAAATTGAAGATTAAAAATAAAAGCGGAGAAGTCTTTCTCTGCTTTTTATGTTTAAATATTAAGTCTCCATAAGCTTCAAAAGCGTAATAAAAAGAGTATTTAATCAAAAATTAAATCATTCTATAAAAAAAGGAGACTACTATAATGGAAAAAAACGCCTTGTTCGAAACGTACAAGACAAAAAAAGATTGCTGGTGTTTGTGCTGGTATCGGTGACTACTTTAACATGGACCACACACTTGTTCGTGCACTTTGGATTATCTTCACCCTACTTGGTGGTTCTGGAATCTTAGCTTATGCTGTTCTCTACTTCCTTCTTCCAGAAGGCAATGCAGAAGCTTAAGCCATAGAGAGAATAAAAGTTTATTCTGATCAGTTGAAAATAAAAAATGCATGTAATCGTAGATTACATGCATTTTTATATGTAGCTTCTATCGAAAAAGAGAGGTTCTTCACCAGATGGACAAGTCTTGTTTAATGGTCACTAAAACGACGATACTCTATATGAAAGTCAAAATAATGTTCATTCTGTAACTTTTGGAAGATATCGCGATAGGCTTCTTCGTCAAAATGGTCGCCACGGTAGAGAATTTCAAAACTCAAACCTTCGTACTCTAGAAAAGCGTTGGCTGTTTTGAAACCATTTTGGCGATAGAAGTCCATGCGGGACTTTCTCTGCTCCAAGTTATCGCATTCTTCATCCAATCGCTCGACTTCGAGTAACATGGTTCGCTGATAAAAATCAGTCAGCTTTTCGATGATTTCTTTTCCATATCCGTGGCTTCTCAAGTGGGGCATGATGGCAAAAAAACTGATATAGAAGGCCTTTGGATTGGAGATGGCAAAAGCAAAGCCGACAAACTCTTCTTGGTTATAAAAGGCAAAAAAGTGAGCATCTTCTCGGTCTTGATAGCGTAAAAACTCTGACAGAGGAACTCGTTCTTCCTCGGGGAATGCTTCCTTGTTTAGCTTTTCAACCTTATCCAGATCAGGAAATACATCGGTAATTAATTGACTGGTCAAACTCATAAATGACCTCCTTTTCTTGATTATAGCAAATTGTCTCTCTGTAAGCAATTGATTGCAAGAAATCCAAGCAATCCTTGTCGCTCCTCTAGAAAGCTGATATAATAGCTTTATGAATAAGAAACGATCCGTGGACTTGATACATGGTCCTATTCTTCCTGCGCTTTTAAGCTTTGCCTTTCCAATCTTGCTGTCAAATATTTTCCAACAGCTTTATAATACAGCTGACGTCTTGATTGTTGGGCGTTTTCTTGGTCAAGATTCCTTGGCTGCAGTAGGGGCGACAACGGCCATTTTTGACTTGATTATAGGCTTTACGCTTGGTGTTGGAAATGGGATGGGGATTGTCATTGCCCGCTATTATGGGGCTCGTAATTTCACCAAAATCAAGGAAGCAGTAGCAGCAACTTGGGTTTTAGGTGCTCTTTTGAGCATTTTGGTCATGCTGATGGGCTTTGTCTGTCTGTATCCACTCCTGCAATATTTAGATACCCCGGCAGAAATCCTTCCTCAATCCTACCAATATATTTCTATGATTGTGACTTGTGTAGGCGTTAGCTTCGCTTATAATCTCTTTGCAGGTTTGTTGCGGTCTATTGGTGATAGTCTAGCAGCTCTTGGATTTCTGATTTTTTCTGCCTTGGTCAATGTAGTTCTGGATTTGTATTTCATTACGCAACTGCATCTGGGAGTTCAATCTGCGGGCCTTGCTACCATTATCTCGCAAGGCTTATCAGCGGTTCTCTGCTTTTATTATATCCGTAAAAACGTTCCAGAACTCTTGCCACAGTTCAAACATTTCAAATGGGACAAGGCCTTGTATGCGGATCTCTTGGAGCAAGGTTTGGCTATGGGTTTGATGAGTTCTATTGTGTCTATCGGTAGTGTGATTTTACAGTCTTCAGTCAATACCTTTGGAGCTGTAATTATTAGCGCCCAGACGGCAGCTCGACGCATTATGGCCTTTGCTCTGCTTCCAATGACGGCTATTTCTTCTGCTATGACGACCTTTGCCTCTCAAAATCTCGGGGCCAAGCGACCAGACCGCATTGTTCAAGGTCTTGGTATTGGGAGTCGCCTGAGCATGTCCTGGGCAGGTTTTGTTTGTATCTTCCTCTTTTTTGCCAGTCCTAGTTTGGTTTCTTTCTTGGCCAGTTCGACAGATACTTACTTGGTAGAAAATGGTAGCCTCTACCTGCAAATCAGTTCAGTCTTTTATCCGATTTTGAGCCTCTTGCTGATTTATCGTAATTGCTTGCAGGGCTTGGGGCAGAAAGTCCTTCCTCTAGTTTCCAGCTTTATAGAACTCATCGGGAAAATCGTTTTTGTGGTTTTGATTATCCCTTGGGCAGGCTATAGGGGGGTTATCCTTTGTGAACCCCTTATCTGGGTTGCCATGACTACACAACTGTACTTTTCACTTTTCCGCCATCCCCTGATAAAAGAAGGTAAGGCAATCTTGGCAGCCAAAGGACAATACTAGCTGGGTTTGCTGAACAAAATCCATTTCCTCTAGTGAAAATCGAAAAAACTTGTGTTATAATAAGAAAGATTAAAATGTGAAAAAAGGAGATTCCTAATGGGACGTAAATGGGCCAATATCGTAGCCAAGAAAACGGCTAAAGATGGAGCTAACTCTAAAGTATATGCAAAATTTGGTGTAGAAATCTATGTAGCAGCTAAAAAAGGTGATCCAGACCCAGAATCAAACACTGCTTTGAAATTCGTTATCGACCGTGCTAAACAAGCCCAAGTGCCGAAACACGTTATCGATAAAGCGATTGATAAAGCAAAAGGAAACACAGACGAAACCTTTACAGAAGGACGTTACGAAGGTTTTGGACCAAATGGTTCTATGTTGATTGTGGATACCTTGACTTCAAACGTCAACCGTACCGCAGCTAATGTCCGTGCTGCCTTTGGTAAACGGCGGAAACATGGGTGCTTCAGGTTCGGTTTCTTACCTCTTTGATAACAAGGGTGTGATCGTATTTGCAGGTGAGGACGCTGATGCAGTCTTTGAGCAACTGCTAGAAGCAGATGTGGATGTGGACGATGTAGAAGCAGAAGAAGGAACAATCACGGTTTATACAGCTCCAACAGACCTTCACAAGGCTATCGTTGCCCTTCGTGAGTCAGGTGTCGAAGAATTCCAAGTGACTGAATTGGAAATGATTCCTCAGTCTGAAGTGGAATTGTCAGGCGAAGACCTTGAAACCTTTGAAAAACTTTACAGTGTTCTTGAGGACGACGAAGACGTACAAAAGATCTACACAAACGTAGATGGATTCTAATAGAAAAACGAACAGTTTTACTAGCTGTTCGTTTTTTTGATATTTGAACTTAGACTCAGGTTTCAGAATCGTTTTGTTGCTTGCTTTTTTCTAGACCTAGACCGACTGCATGTTTTTGGACGAGCAAGAGTTGTCCATTGTCCTGTTTTGCAAAAGTTAAGGTAACAGTCTTGATCTTGTCACCAATGGAGATATAGGTGATTTTTCTCGTATCGTACCCTCCGATAGTGGAGTCAAATTCGGAGTCTGGTAGTCCGTGTTTTTTGATAATATCCTTGTAGTTGGTACCCCCTTTTCCTTTGTTGTCAAGGTCACCTTCGATTAAGGCGTCGAACTGTTCTTGGGTCCAGGTGAAGGTATCGTCTTCTTCCTCCTCTGGGATGGAATAGGCGCTATCATCTGTCAAGTCGCTTTCTTCTTCGCGTTCCATTGAGGAACTTGCCTCTCTATAGGAACGGTTAAACTCCCTGGCAAAAACTCTTTGTAGACATTAGCGTACAGTATCTGGGTCGTAAAGAAAAGTACAATAGAAGCAATTGCTAGGGATGTTCCGATAATGGCCATTGTTTTTCCGGTTTTTTGAGGTTGACGATAAGGCCGATAATCCCCAAGATAAATGCGACAATGGCGATGAAAAACGATAGATAGTTAATAAATGGAATCCAAGACCCTAAAAGTGCGATGGCTCCAAAAATGGTTGCTAAAATTCCTAAAACTCTTTGTTCTTCTGGTTTCATTTGAAAGTTTTCTCCCTTCATCGAGTGAATGGATTTCTATCCACAGTAGTTAGTGCTTATTATAGAAAAAATATTGCCTAATGTCAATTTAAACTAAAATAGTTCTCTAGGAAACTTTTTTCTTGACATCATTTCTGAAAATGATAAAATAGTTCTCATGGAAACTTATATAGTTCTTGTGAGAACTATATTTATCGTAAGAAAGGAGCAATCATGGACAAGCCGATGTTAATGTTCAAACGTTTTGGACACCAGGTTCATCTGATGGTACAGAAAGAAGCCAAGCGATGTGGCATTGAATTTATGGGTGGACCGCAAGGGCAGGTTCTGCGTTTTTTAGATCATTGTGAACAAAAAGAGGAACTGGTCTTGATTAAGGATATCGAGCAGGAACTCAATATTAGCAAATCTGTGGCGAGTAATCTAGTCAAGCGCATGGTACAAAATGGTTTGGTCGAGTTAGAGGCGAGCCCGAGCGATAAGCGGGCAAAATTTGTTCGCCTGACGGAGAAATCGCGTTCGCAGATGCAAAAAGTTAAAGCTTTTTTTGATCGGATTGATCAAAGTCTGCTAGAGGGGGTTTCAAAGTCAGACTTGGCAATCTTTGAAAAGGTACTCGGGCAATTGCAAGAAAATGTTGAGAAGATAGGAGGAGAGAATGAAGAAACTCGCTAAACGTATTACAGGAAAAGAGTGGGGAATGATCGCCCTTACGATTCTTTTCACTTGTTTCTCGGTCTATCTCGAGTTAGAGGTGCCGACTTATATTTCGCAAATTACAGAATTACTGGGAACGTCTGGAACGCAATTGGGTGAACTCTGGTCACCAGCTGCGAAGATGATTGGTTTGTCTTTATTGGCTTTCTTTTCATCTGTTATGGTTGGTTTCTTTGCCGCTCACGTTGCAGCATCCTATACAACCCATCTACGTAGAGACGTATTTCATCGCGTTTTGGATTTTTCACAGACAGAGATCAAACGTTTTTCAATCCCAAGTCTTTTGACTCGGACGACCAATGATATTACCCAGGTACAGATGCTCTTTACCATGGGCTTGCAAGTGGTTACTCGTGGGCCAATTATGGCTATCTGGGCCATTGGAAAAATCCTTGGGAAATCGGAATACTGGCTCTGGGCAGTCGTTGTGGCTGTTATTGTCAACGTCTTGATGACCACCGTTCTCATGACTCTGGCCTTTCCAAAACAATCGGTCATCCAAAAATTGACAGATAAACTCAATAGTATCACTCGTGAAAGTTTGACGGGGATTCGAGTTGTTCGTGCATACAATGCGGAAGATTACCAAGATAAGAAATTTGAAGCAGCCAACGATGAGGTAACACGTCTTAATCTCTTTGTCAATCGATTGATGGCGATTATGAACCCGATCATGATGGCGATTTCCAGTGGATTAAGTTTAGCCATTTACTGGATTGGTGCCTATATCATCAACGATGCAAGTTTGACAGAACGTCTGCCACTCTTTAGTGATATGGTGGTCTTCATGTCCTATGCTATGCAGGTCGTGATGGGCTTCCTTCTCATGGGAGCACTCTTTATCGTTCTTCCTCGTACCTTGGTTTCGGCAGGACGTATCAATCAAGTATTGGATCTGCATTCTTCTATTGAAAATCCTAGTCATGCACAGACAGCGGATCCTTCAGTTCAAGGACAAGTGGAATTCCGTGATGTGACTTTCCGCTACTCTAAAAACTCTGAAGCAGTCGTGGAACATGTCACTTTCAAAGCAGAAGCGGGTCAAACCGTAGCCTTTCATCGGATCGACTGGATCAGGTAAGTCCACCCTAGTCAACCTCTTGCCACGTTTTTACGATGTTTCAGATGGACAAATCCTAGTTGATGGTGTCAATGTACAGAATTATGATTTAGAAGACTTGCGTAATAAGGTCGGTTATATTCCACAAAAAGCTGTACTTTTTTCTGGAGATGTCAAGGGGAACTTGGACTTTGGTAAGAGCAAAGAAACTCCTCTAAGCGAAGCTGCTATGTGGCAAGACTTGGAATTGGCCCAGTCTAAATGCTTCATCGAAGACAAGGAAGCAGGTCTTGCATCAGAAGTGGCTCAAGGCGGAACCAACTTCTCAGGTGGACAAAGACAGCGTCTGGCCATTGCGCGTGCCTTGGCTCGTAAACCAGAGGTTCTCATCTTTGATGACTCTTTCTCAGCCTTGGACTACAAGACAGATCGTGTCCTTCGCCAAGAGCTAGCTAAGAAAACAAAATCCATGACCAAGCTCATCGTAGCGCAACGGATTTCTACCATTATGGACGCCGACCTGATCTTGGTTTTGGATCAAGGTAAAGTCGTGGGACAAGGCACCCACAAGGAACTTCTTGCAACCAACGAAGTCTACCAAGAAATTGCCTACTCACAACTATCGAAGGAGGAATTGGAACATGGAAAATAAAAAAGTTTCGGTCTGGAAACAGTGCAAACCTTATATGGCGGGCCTCCAACTCCCTCTCCTAATAGCAGTTGTGGCTGCGGTCATTTCAAGCATCATTACCGTTTATGGTCCAACTAAGATTAAAGAAATTACTAACTTGATTTCAGATGGCTTGGCTACAGAAATCGACTTGGTAGCTGTGTCAAACATTGCTGGATTTTTGGTTGTTCTGTATGTATTTGGAGCTATCCTTAATTATACACAGGCCTATATCTTTTCAACGAGTATCCAACATTTTTCAAAACGCTTGCGGACGGCTATCGCTGAAAAGATTAATCGTTTGCCACTTGGCTATTTTGACCGTCATTCACAAGGAGATACCCTTTCGCGCGTGACCAATGATGTGGATACAGCAGCGCAATCTCTCAACCAAAGTTTAGGGACAGTTCTTTCAGCTAGTTTCTTGTTGATTGCTGTCTTGGTGACCATGTTTGGGATGAACTGGATTTTGGCATTGGTAACAGTTGTATCAACCCTTGTTGGTTTTGCGGCGGTTTCCGTAATCATGGCCAAGTCACAGGGTTATTTTAAAGCCCAACAAAATAATCTAGCGGCCGTCAATGGTTACGTAGAAGAAATGTACTCTGGCCATAATGTAGTGACCAGCTACAACGCAGTGGACACCTCCAAAGCGAGATTTGCAGGTTTAAACCAGAACTTGCATGATAGTATCTGGAAATCTCAGTTTATTTCTGGTATCATGATGCCAGCCATGTTCTTTGTTGGGAACTTTAGTTATGTCTTAGTCATCATCGTTGGGGCCGCGCTGGCGTTAGAAGGGCATATCAGTATCGGGATTATTGTAGCCTTTATGGTTTACGTACGGACCTTCTCCCAACCTCTGTCACAGATTGCCCAAGGGATTACGAGCTTGCAACAAGCGAGTGCAGCCATGACTCGTGTATTAGAATTTCTAGCTGAAGCTGAGATGCAGGATGAATCTCATAAGGAAAGACAATTGGCCCATATGAAAGGGGAAGTAGTCTTTGATCATGTGTCCTTTGGCTATACACCAGAGCGCACCATTATCCATGACTTTTCTGCGACAGCTCATGCAGGTCAGAAGGTTGCTATCGTTGGACCGACTGGGGCTGGGAAGACAACCATTGTCAATCTTTTGATGAAGTTCTATGAGATAGATAAGGGAAGTATCCGCATCGATGGCGTGGATACTAAGGACATGAAACGCTCAGAAGTACACGATGCCTTTTCAATGGTCTTGCAGGACACTTGGCTCTTTGAAGGAACGATTCGAGAGAACCTGATCTATAATCAGACAGACATCAGTGATGAACGAATGATGGAAGCCAGCAAGGCTGTGGGAATCCACCACTTTATCATGACCTTGCCAGATGGCTACGATACTGTTTTGGATGACACTGTGACCTTGTCTGTTGGGCAAAAACAACTCTTGACCATTGCTCGTGCACTTCTTAAGGATGCACCACTCTTGATTTTGGATGAAGCGACATCTTCAGTCGACACACGTACAGAGGAGTTGATTCAAAAAGCCATGGACCGTTTGATGGAAGGCAGAACTTCCTTTGTCATCGCCCACCGCTTGTCAACGATTCGTAATGCAGATTTGATTCTTGTCATGAAAGATGGAAATATCATCGAGCAAGGCAATCACGAGGAGCTGATGGCGCAAGGTGGCTTTTATGCGGATCTCTACAATAGTCAATTTACAGAAGACGAAGCAGAAGAATAAATCTAAAGAAGGCTTGACGGCCTTCTTTTTCTGCACTATACTAGAAGACAAACGTCTCACCTGTAGACGAAAACAAGGTAATGAATGAGAAGTATAAATGAAAAATTATCAAGAATGGTATCAAAATATCAGCTCCAGACTCACCAGCCATCCCACTCTTTTATTTCTGTTACGCAGTTTCAATCGTTTGATGACAGTCGCCATGCCCTCTGGTCTACCTGACCTTGCTAGTCACCACTTACCTGCAACTAGGACTTGGTCAGCAAGTTGGGGTTTATTTGCTTATTCCTGCATCAGGTTTTGTGATTTTGTCTCTTTTTCGTAAGAAAATCAACCACCCGCGGCCTTATGAAACTTGGGATATCTGTCCCCTGCTTGAAAAAGATAGCTCGGGACAGTCGATGCCCAGTCGCCATGTTTTTTCGGCAACTATCATCTCCATGGCCTGTCTGCATGCTAGTCTACCTGTTGGCTTAGCATGCTTGGTCTTTTCAGCTTTGCTGGGCTTGGTGAGGGTTTTAGGGGGTGTTCATTATCCCAAGGATGTCTTGGTTGGCTATGCTTGTGGTCTGGTGTGGGGATTCCTTTTCTTCCTATTCTGACATGTAAGTTAAGCTAGTCCTACAACCACTTACTGCTTCAAATTGACCACTTGCTTTTTTGCCCTTGTATTCCTAACTTAGCTTTGATATAGTAGAGTCAGAAAGGAGATGTGATGAAGTTACGAATTGAGATTGACGGCAATTTAGAGGAGACTGAAATTGTCATCAAGACCCCCACTTTGACAGATGAAATTGCAGATTTGCAACGACTCTTGCAAGAGTCAAAGGCTCCGAGGTTGACTTTTTACAAGGGGACAGGTGAATATTATCTAGACCTGTCAGAAATTCTCTTCTTTGAAACAGAAGGGAGCAAGATCTACGCTCATAACCAGAAGGAAGCCTATGAAGTTCGTCTCAAACTTTATGAGTTGGAGTCCATCTTGCCTCGCTATTTTAGTCGAGTGTCCAAGTCAACCATCGCAAATATCCGTCAGATTTACTCAGTGGACAAGTCCTTTTCAGGAACGGGCACCATTTCCTTCTATCAGACGCACAAGGAGGTTCATGTCTCACGGCATTACCAATCCCTCCTAAAAGAAAATCTAAGAAACATGAGGTAAAAAACATGAAAAAGAAAGCATTTGGTATTATTTTATTGGTTTTAGCAGCTTGGATCTTGCTGCAAGGGAATTTTGGAATTCCTTCTTTGGATGGCAAGATATGGCCTTTACTAGGTATCGCCTTTTTTGCTTATAAGTCCATTGAGTCCATCCTTAGACGCCATCTCACTTCGGCAGTTTTTACAGGGTTACTAGCGCTCATCATTGCAAATTACGCTTATGACTTGTTACCAGTTACCAATCATTCTCTCATCTGGGCTAGTATCTTAGCAGTTCTAGGTGTCGGTTATCTGACGCACTCAAGTAAGTTCTGGAATGAAAAAAAATGGTGGTACGATGGGAAAAAAACAGTCGTCACGGATAAGGAAGTCGCTTTTGGTAGCGGGACCTTCTATAAGCAAGATCAAGATCTCGTAGATGACCAAGTGGAAGTCGCTTTTGGGGATGCTAAAATCTACTATGATAATGCAGAGATGTTAGGTGATTTTGCAACTTTAAATATTGAAGTGGCCTTTGGGAATGCAACCGTCTATGTTCCACAACACTGGCGTGTCGATTTGAAAGTAGAAACATCCTTTGGCGCAGCTAAGGCGGAAGCTCCTGTAGCCCTAACCAGCAAAACTTTGATTATTCGTGGGGAAGTTGCTTTTGGTAAACTTGGAGTTGTTTACGTTAAATAAAAAATCATCGAATTTCCTTGCTAAAATAGAGAAAGTGTGCTAACATAGTGCTGCATGTGGTGCTAGCACATCCGCTATATTAGATCTAATAGGAGGAAAACACAATGGCTAAAGTATGTTACTTTACAGGTCGTAAGACTGTATCAGGAAACAACCGTTCACACGCGATGAACCAAACAAAACGTGCCGTAAAACCAAACCTTCAAAAAGTTACTGTTCTTATCGATGGTAAACCTAAAAAAGTTTGGGCTTCAGCTCGTGCTTTGAAATCAGGTAAAGTTGAACGCGTTTAATAAAAAGGGAAGTCACAAATTGGAACAGCATCTACGTCAACAGGTCAGACAGTGCATGATATTACGAAATCACCTGTTCAAACTAGCACAGGTGATTCTATTGTCAGCACTCAAAATGGGCATCTTATCCTTTCAGATGGTTCTGTAGTTGCTCCTGAAGCACTTGGAGCTGTTACAAATGAAGACAAGATAATCAGTGTTTCAACTGCGGATGGTAAAATGGTAACTTTGCCAAACACAGAAGCAGAACAAAGTTCCCCAGCTGTAATCGGTGGCATGTTGTTGACAACGGTTGGCTATTTCTACAAGAAAAAATTATTTTAATTAAATGAAGGAGAAAGAAATATGACCGAAAAAACACAAGGACACGGATATTTCCGTAAGAAAAAATGGGCTAAAGGCCTAGTATCAGGAATTGCAGTTGCAGGTATTGTAGCCTTCTCTGCAGGTTCTGTATTGGCGGATGAAGCAGTTCAGCCTGAAATTGAAAACGACAATAACATGTACGCTACACAAGCTGGTAAAGCAACAGGAAGCCAGTCTGTAGTGATTGATAATGGAGCAGTCACAAAGGCTGCTTCAACAGCTAAGCAAGCAGGAGTAGTGGTATCTGAGACATCAAGCATTGATAAGGGTACAAATACTACCTCATCAAGTCTTGAACAGTCTAAGGCTGAGATTAAACAAGACCAGACTAAGCAAATAAAGGCACTTGAAGAAACGACTGAAAAACAAGTCGAAAACAATACAGCCTTCAAGGAAGCGAAGGAAGCCATTCAAGCTAATAATAGCTTTGTGGCCACTGAAAAAGGCAAGCACGAACAATCAACAACTGTTACAGTGACGAATGATGGTTCGACTGCCTCAGATGGGACAGCGACTCAAAACAACAAAGCTACTCAAACAGCTAAGAAAGTCTTAGTAGAAAACCAGCAAGCTGTCTCAACCTACCTGGAAGAAAAAGGGAAGTACGAAGCTACTGTCAAACAAGCTACTGAATTAAATCAAGCAGTAGAAGCTGCTGTAATAGATTTGGAGAAAAAGGATGTAACGGTTAAGGTAGTGACACGTACCGTTTCTTCAATCGCAGAAGTAGAAGCATTGAAGAAACAAAATGACAAAGCTATTGCAGCTGCAAAAAGCAAAGTGGAGCTTAACAAAGCCATCATGGCTGCCTATGCAGAGAAGAAGAATGCTAGTGATCAAGTTAATCAAGATGCTGATCGTAAATCAACAGATTTGAAAAACTCTGGTGTACTTTTAACCTCTAAAACACAGGAAGTTTCTTCAGCTAATGAAGCGAATCAAATTGGGAAACAAAACCAAGCAGCTTATGACAAAGCTAAGCAGACCCAAGCGGAATGGCAGAAGAAGTACGATGAGCTTCGAGCTAAGACAAGCACGGAAGGCTACACAAAAGAAGTAGTCTTGCAAGCCATTAGTGTTGCGACAGCAAATCCTGAAGCAACAGTGGAGTCCTCTGCTCCAGGAGCGCAGGTAACTACTAAAGGTTACATTGCCTCATCAAAAGGAACCTCAGGCTATGCTCGTGTCCTTGACTCGACTAAAGTCTTGAAATACGAGGATGTTGGCACTGGATGGAAAACAGAAGTTGACTACACTAATCTGAAAGATTTGACTGTTTCAACTGCAGATGGTAAAAAGTATGATATTTCTCGTATCCACCGAAAATTTGAAATCCTTAATCAAGGAAAAACTGGATTGAATGATGTCTACGTCTTGAATGATCCAACAGAAGGATTCGTAGTAGCTCGTAATAATGGAACTGGTCGAGTTGAGGACTACATGAATTTCTTGGTTACGGATACCTACTACTACAACGTGGATGGGAAAGAAGTAGCTTTCAAAGCAAGTGAAAAGACGCCCGCAACGTTGACGTATTCCTCACTCAATTACAATCCTGTTGGTTGGGAAGGTGCGAAAGCCATTAACGGAACTCATGTTGAAATTAACGGCTCAACTGTAAGCTATAACAAGAATAATGGTTATGTTCGCGCTGAAGGCTACAACCGCCAACAAGATGTGGGGCATCTTTGGGATACATCTGACTCACCTTACCAATACAAGGGAGCTGCACTTGGTGTCTTTAAGGAAGGGACAGCCTTCACATCCGAATTTATCCAATGGGATGGACCAGATAATCCCGGTGGCCAAACTTACTGGTTTGCTTTGAATACGAAGGCTTTAGCGCCAGTTGTTGGAGTTCCAGCTACTGCAACCATTACTAAAACAACCGTGAAGCCAGTTAAGACTGAACTGTATCAGCTGAATTGGTCAATGCGAAAAATCCAGCCAAACCAACCTTGGCGCTTAAAACTCTATCTGAAACTAAAAATCAGAAGTTATCCGCAAGCTATCACGGTTACAAATTGCAGTATAAACCTACTGTCCGCAAGTCTGTATCTGACACAGATAAAACGAATACAGATGGTCAAACAGTTGCTAAAAACGATACGCAGCTCTACACATTGAATCATGACAATATCTATGCGAACCTTAAAAAAGGTGACAAGATTACTATCATTGATCCACTCGAAGCTGGAGCAGTTCCTGATGTAGCTGTGACGAAAGCAACTGCAGAGAAAGCGGGATGGAGCGTTGCCTATGATGCAGGAAAGAATACTTATACCTTTACTGCAACCTACGAAGGGAAGCGCCTAGAAGCTCCTATGATTACCTGGAAGCCAATCTATGACAAAGGTTTCTATGACAACACTTATAAAGTGTTAGTGAATAACTACGAGGTTTACTCAAATACTGTTACGAACTATACACCGAAGCCACCAAAACCAGTCAAAGCTGTCTTGGATCGCTCTGGTAAGGATATCATTGGTGCTAAAACATTTGATCGTAACGTGACCTTCCGCTTGATGACAGACTACAGTTCTTATGCCAAAACTCTTGCTTCAGCGAGCGCACTTGGTAAGGAGTTTGCAATCTTAGATGATGTTCAAGACAAAGCCTTCACAGTTGACCACAGCAAGATCAAGATGACTGCTGCTGGTAAAGACGTGAAAAACCTATTTGACATGTATCATGTACTTTCAGATGCAGGACGTACTGATGCAATCAATAAAATTTTGAAGGAATTGAACTTGCAACCTAAAGGTGAGTTCTATCTCTGGGTAGCCAAGGATTCTAAGAGTTTCTATCAGAACTACGTGAAACCAAATAAGAATGTTACTGTTGATCTTCCAGCCAAACTCTTGGTTAAAGCAGGGGACAAAGTCGAGAATGACTTTAAACAGATTGACTTTGGGAATGGCTATCAATCAAACCTTGTGACTGTCTCAGTTCCTGATGTGAAGCCAGAGAAACATGCCCTGGATCAAAAGAATAATAAGAAAGTCTTGGACGGTCAAGAGGTACAGATTGGCCAATACATCCGCTATCTACTTGATGGCGTAACTGTTCCAGCTAAACATGATAGCCTCTTCCAATATGACGGTAGTGACCAGTTAGATGTGGTTCATGATCGATATACAGGTAAGTGGCAAGGCATTTTCAAGGGTACAGAGTACACAGCTGAGAAAGACCTTATCTTGCCTTATGATGTCATCCTGAAGGATGGTAAAGTAGTCAAAGCTGGTGACAAGATTGTCAAAGGTACAGCTTATGCCTTCTTATTTGAAGTGAACCAGGATACAAATCCTGACTTCCTCAAGAAGATTGTGGCCGTCAAATGGGACGAAAAAGCAGGCAAATGGTCGTATGTTATCAATCAAGACTTCCTAAACTCTCTAGGCGTTAAAGGAACCTTTGATGCAGACTTCTACATCGAGGTAGAACGTATCTCGGCTGGGAAGGTTGAAAATACCTTTATCAATACAGTCAATTTACAAGAGATGACAGCGAAAGTGACAACAACAACGCCAGAACCTCCAAAACCAGAGCCTAAAGAACCAGGCAAGCCACAACCGCAGCCATCACTTCCAAATACAGGAACAGCAGCAAGCATGCTTCCAGTTGTGGGAATGATTTTGGGATTGTTGGGTCTTGCAGGTTTTCGTAAGCATAAAAAATAGAACATCTAGTAATTCCCCCTCATCCATGGTATAATGAAGCCATAAAAAGAGGGGGAAGAGAGATGATAAAGGACACGAAAATGGATGCATATGTGACTAGAAGTGGTTATAGATACTACACTCCAACTCAAAAAAATCAGAAGTTACCAGGTCTGAAGAAGAGAAGAAGTGGAAACAAGGCCTACGTTGGCTAGGAAAAGCTGTCTGGTCAGGAATGGAAACCCTACCGAGTGTGATTGCGAAAGCTGCCGTTTTGATGGTTACGACTCCACTCATGTTTCTCCTCTTTATCTTTAATCTGATTAAGGGCTTGATTGCGACAGACATTTTTTTACAGATTTTACAGCGGAAACGGCGCTTTCTCAATCGAATGAGAGTCTTGTAACCCGCACACTCTAAATAGGGAATTTTTGATTCTTTCCGGAAGTCATATTTAGTCATTTGTCCTTGGAAGTGAGGGTATTTAGGAGCAGGATAATCCAGCTTAGCGATGATTTCTTTATGAGTTCCAGCATCTAGAACATCCAAAATAGTAATGTTCTAGTCTTTGATCCCCAGTGTGTTTGTGATAAAATTGAATGGTTCCATATAAGTCTTTTTAATGATGGTTTGGTCGCTTTTCATTATAGATCTTATGGGACTTTTTTCTACAACAAATAGGCTCCATCATTCCTACAGTGGTTTTACCCACTACAGAAATTACAGAGCCGAAACTTTTTCCAGTTTTTTGTCTGAAAAATCTCGCTTTCTTATGGAGTTATAAGGATATTTGACTAGTCCCAAAAATTTAGACACTAAAAAGTCTTCGAATTTCCTTGCCAAAATAGAGAAAGTGTGATAACATAGTACGGTATGTGGTGCTAGCACATCCGCTATATTAGATCTAATAGGAGGAAAACACAATGGCTAAAGTATGTTACTTTACAGGTCGTAAGACTGTATCAGGAAACAACCGTTCACACGCGATGAACCAAACAAAACGTGCCGTAAAACCAAACCTTCAAAAAGTTACTGTTCTTATCGATGGTAAACCTAAAAAAGTTTGGGCTTCAGCTCGTGCTTTGAAATCAGGTAAAGTTGAACGCGTTTAATAAAAATGAAAAGACCTAACTGGTCTTTTTCTTTTGCTCTAAGGATAAAACCATTTGAAAAATAGAGTAAATATCCGCAGATACAGCATTCTGCTTTTACACTTGGGCTGAAATATGATAAAATAGAGTATCAACTAGTTGAGGTAAAAAAAATGACTGTAAAAATTAATACAAAAGATGGTCAAATCGAACTGACAGATGAAGTGATTGCAACCGTAGTAGGTGGTGCCGCAACTGAGATTTTTGGAGTGGTCGGTATGGCTAGTAAAAATGCCCTCAAAGACAATTTCCAAGCCCTTCTTGGTAAGGAAAATTATTCTAAGGGTGTTGTTATAAAAGCAGCCGAAGATGGTAGCATTGCAGTTGATGTTTATACTGTATTGAGCTACGGAGTAAAGATAAGCGAAGTGTCAAAAAACATTCAAGAGCGTGTTCGTTTTAGTTTAGAAAATCAACTAGGAATTACTGCTCAGACTGTGAATGTCTACATTCAAAATATCAAAGTTGTAGGAGAATAATCGTGTCAAAAATTACTACCAGTTTATTCCAAGAGATGGTGCAAGCTGCATCAACTCGTTTGAATAAGCAAGCAGAATATGTCAATTCATTGAACGTCTTTCCAGTTCCAGATGGAGATACTGGGACAAACATGGGAATGACCATTGAAAATGGTGCCAAAGAAGTAGCAGATAAGCCTGCTTCTACAGTTGGAGAAGTAGCGAGCATTCTTGCTAAAGGTCTTTTGATGGGTGCGCGTGGGAACTCAGGGGTTATCACTTCTCAGCTCTTCCGTGGCTTCTCTCAGGCTATCAAGGAAAAAGATGAATTAACAGGTCAAGACTTGGCTCTTGCCTTCCAATCCGGTGTCGAAGTAGCTTATAAAGCGGTTATGAAACCAGTTGAAGGGACCATTTTGACTGTTTCTCGTGGAGCGGCTATTGGTGCCAAGAAAAAAGCGGAGCAAACAGATGATGCTGTTGAGGTCATGCGTGCAGCCTTGGAAGGCGCAAAAGCAGCTTTGGCTAAGACACCAGAAATGCTTCCAGTCCTTAAGGAAGTTGGTGTGGTAGACTCAGGTGGTCAAGGTTTGGTCTTCATCTACGAAGGATTCCTTTCAGCTCTTACTGGTGAATACAGTGCTTCTGAAGACTTTGTAGCTACTCCTGCCAACATGAGTGAAATGATTAATGCAGAGCACCACAAGTCTGTAGCAGGTCATGTGGCAACTGAGGATATTACCTTCGGTTACTGTACGGAGATCATGGTAGCCCTCAAACAAGGTCCAACTTATTCTAAGGACTTTGACTACGATGAATTCCGTAACTACTTGAATGACTTAGGCGACTCACTGCTTGTTGTCAACGATGATGAGATTGTCAAAGTTCACGTCCATACAGAAGATCCAGGTCTTGTCATGCAAGAAGGTCTCAAATATGGTAGCTTGATCAAGGTAAAAGTGGACAACATGCGTAACCAACACGAAGCGCAAGTTGAAAAAGAAGCAACTCAAGGCAACAAGCCTGCTGAAACAAAAGAGTATGCCCTTATCGCAGTAGTAGCTGGTCAAGGTTTAGCAGATATCTTCCGTGCCCAAGGTGTGGATTATGTTATCGAAGGTGGTCAGACAATGAACCCTTCAACAGAAGACTTTATCAAGGCTGTTGAACAGGTCAATGCTCGCAACATTATCTTCTTGCCAAACAACAAAAATATCTTTATGGCAGCTCAGTCTGCGGCTGAAGTGCTTGAACAACCTGCTGTTGTGGTAGAAGCACGTACAATTCCTCAAGGGTTGACCAGCCTTCTTGCCTTTGATCCAAGCAAATCAATCGAAGAAAACAAAGAGCGCATGACTGCGGCCCTTGGTGATGTCATCAGCGGTAGTGTAACAACAGCCGTTCGTGATACAACTATCGATGGATTAGCAATTCATGAAAATGATAATCTGGGTATGGTCGATGGGAAAATCCTCGTGTCAAATCCTGACATGCACCAAACCTTGACAGAAACTTTGAAACATATGTTGGACGAAGATAGTGAAATCGTAACCTTCTATGTCGGTGAAGACGGAAGCGAAGAACTTGCCAATGAAATTGCCCAAGAAATCGCAGAAGAATTTGAAGATGTTGAAGTAGAGATTCACCAAGGTCAACAACCCGTATATCCATATCTTTTCAGTGTGGAATAATGGTAAAAATTGAATGAAAACAACAGAAGGAGGCTGGTTTTTCAGCTTCCTTTTTCTATGCAAACGGAGTTATAAAGAAATTTATGTAGAAATGAACATTCTATTGGAAATTCGATTTACTATAAGTTATAATGATAAAGCTGTTATATTAGATTAAGTATGAATATAAAGGAGAAATGATGAAGAAAAAAATTTTTAATCAATCTTTCCCGCTTTTCAATTAGAAAGTTAAGTGTTGGGACCTGTTCGGTATTGCTAGGAACCTTTATGGTCATGGCTACTTCTCCAGTGCAAGCGGATGAAGCTCAAGTCAACAATAAGGAACAACAAACGCAGGCGGAAATTCAACAGAAGGAAAAAAGTGCTGAGAATGGGCAGGAAGTCATTTCTGAGCCTAAAAAAGTGGTAACACAGAACGAAGCGGTTAAGGAGCTGGAGGATAAAGCTGAACCGTCCAAAACAGAAGTATCTGCACCAGTCTCTCAGAGCCAACCAGTTTCTCAAGTTGACAATACGAAGGAAGCGAGTCAGCCTTCTTTAGATGAGGAGAAAAAGCAATCTCTAGAATCAACTCAAACTGAGCAGAAAAGCAAGGAAGAAAGTGGCTCTAGCGGGAAAACTTCTTCTAGGCGCAAGAGATCGCTAGATGAAGTCAATGCAGAATTTAAAACTCATTCGCCAATCAAGGATATCCATGCGGTAGATAGTGTTCGTGAGTCCATGACTTTTAGTATTACTGGACACGAAGCAGACTATTCTGGTGGGTATATCAAAATTCATTTCCAAAATGGGAAGGCTATTAAATTGACCCCTTCTCCAGTCGGTGGTGTAAAGTTCAGCCAAGAAAAAATAAATGGAGACCTTGATTTAAAGATAGAACCTGCAAATCTGAGAGGTGGAGCAAACTATAACTTCGTCTATACTTTTCAGATAGATCCTCTGACGCATAACTGGGGAGGTGCTGTCCAAGCAATTGGGCCGGACCATAAAGTGACCGCAACTGCTAAGCTCTATGACAAAAATGACAATGTCCTCAAAGAACTTGGAAGCATTGAACACACGTGGAAAGTCTTAGAAAACGGTGTAGGGGGTCTGACTCCAATGTCTGGCAATCAGGTCATTGGCTACGATCGAAATAACGATGGTATTGTCGACGATGATTCATCGGTCGTGTCCTACTATCTATTTAACGGTGCGAAAGATCCTAAGAATAATACGGCAAGAAATGATTACTTCAACTATGGAAATGGTGTCTTTGATGGTCGTATGATCAATGGTATGGGGATTAGTGATGTCGGGGGGAATATCATTGATCCTGTCACATCTTATACCTATAATATAGAGTTAAAAGAAGGTTATGAATTGACAGATGAAGCTAAAGCTCTAGGATGGACTGCCGATGCGACGGGTTACCATCTGACGATTAACAGAGCTAACAATCCGCTTCAAGATATTAATAACAATAAAAATAAGCTCATTCCAATTTCTTTCAAGTTAAAGAATGCCAAAGTAGCAGATATCAATAGAAAAGCGCAAAACCTAACCGTGACGGGTATCTATACGAAAGCAGATGGGACTAGCTATCAAAATACGGCCGTTCTTCCCTATACTCTCTTTGTTCAAAAAACAGATCAGCCAGAGTCTTCTCTCTTTGAATTTAGACACTATAATCAGTCTGACTCGGAGATGATTCGTTCTTATGGTGAAACAGAATACCGTTCTTATGTTCGACTTTCATCAGTTGCTGAGGTTGAAAAAGATTATCCTATCAATGACTACACGGTCACCCATAAAATACAGGATTCACGAGAGTCTTATCGAGAAGTCAATGCGATTGAGGATCGTTATTGGAATGAATTTTTCTCTTCACCGGATGCATCTGTAGAAGTATACAATAAAGCTACAGGTGAGTTATTAGGCACTTTTAACAGTAGCACTCGTAGTCTACGACTGACGGAAGAGCAAGATGTGAAGGAACTGGAGTACAAGTTTAAAAACATCAAGATGAGGAAGTCCTCAACAAATGATACATCAATGTTTGTTTTCCAAACCAAAACACGTTTTAATAATTGGGAAAGTCTCTATAAAGACTCGACGATTAGTAAGTTGGATTCTAGAACGGATTCCACTTTTAAGAATACTCGTAACACTGTTTCCTTATCTCAAACGGCCTCAGCCGAATTAACACGCGTTAGCCAGCAAATTTCGATGATTGGACGCCGTCGGACAGATGTCTTCAATCGACACACAGATGCTTCTGGTTTTAAGGAAGATTTTATCACAAGGACTGCGGGTAAAGAAACTCCTACTCAGAACTTCGCAAACTTGACGGGAGTTTACCATCTGGCTTATTTGGCTGATCCACAATTAAACTTTAGTGGAAATCCTAATTTTAAGGTCTATTATAATTACAAAGATACTGGGAAAACTCTCTACTATGCCCAAGTAAAGGGGACTCCAGACTCCCCTATGCCTGCAACACTTTTGAAGTTAGAAAACAAGACGATTCCAAATGGGACCTACACCTATAAAGCGATTGCTTTTTGGGACGAGGAACTTCCTGACGTTCAAGCTCAGAATGGTTACGACTTAGGGGAGCTCGACGGCATTACAGTTACCTCGAAAAATTCGGTTTCTTATGACTTCGATGTGATCGTACAGGCTTCTGAAGCGAGTGGTGTCTACTCTGAAGTGAAGAGAGCTACAGATCAACACTTTGCCTATAATACCCAAGAGCACTATCCTGGTGATGAGATTGATTTCAGAGTGACCTATAAACGCAGCGAAACAGGCGGTTTCAGATGTCTATGTTTTATCATCCCTGCCGATGAAAGGCGATAAACAGCTAGAATCCAGAAATCGTGGTTCTGAATTTACAGTGAGTTTGACAAAAGCTTTAACACCACCTTCAGGCTGGGAGGTTCAATATAGTCGTATCGCGGGTACTGCTGCAGAAATTAATGCTTCACAATGGCTCACAGCAGATCAAGTGTCGGATTGGTCAGAGATTCGTGCAGTTCGTTGGCATTCGACTGCTCCGGTTGCTGCTGGAAGTAGGGTTCAATTTCCTATCGATGGAGCAGTTATCGGGCAAGATACTGCCCCAGGTGCTACGGCTTATCTTTCTTCGGCTCTGGCAAATGGCAGTTCCAAGTACACTGAGTCCAATAATGTTTCAATCCAAATGTCTACCAAACTGTCATCTGCAAGTTTTACCTTTGTGGATGTAAATGATCCGTCTAAGGAAGTGCAACTAGGCCAGGTAGACACAGTTGTAGGAAAATCTAATGGACCAATTTCTTATGATCCTGCTCGTCGAATTAAGAAATTGGAAGATGCAGGATATGAACTGATCAGTAACGATTTTATAGATCATACCTTTGGTGACTCGGCTAGTCCAAAACAATTCAAGTTTCAGTTTAGACACAAGATTACAGAACTAACCGAAACTGTTCGTGGAACTCGTGAAATTAATTATGAGTATTACAGAAAAGCAAAAAATCCTGATTTATCGCTTCTTCCTCCCAGACATGTAGAATCCCATTCGTTTACTCGAACGAAGAGAATCGATCAGGTTTTGGCAAAAATCCACCCAAATGATGCGACAGCAGGTGTGACTTACTCAGCCTGGTCTGTAGACCAAACTTGGTCTCAAGTGATTTCGCCTGAAATTCCTGGCTATTACCCAGGTGAAGATATTGACGCAAATACATTGTCGGGAGATGAGGCTCTTGATCAATATTGGATTAGTGCGATAAATCCGAGCGATGAAGAGTTGGAAAAAGAATTCTCTTGGGATAGGTTGGTGTATTATGTTCCGCTTCCAGTTGTACCTTCAGCAAGTGTAGCGAAATCTAAAGGCTTTCAAGGGCAGAAGCAGGCAGCAACGATTCAATTTGATGAGGATAGAGCAAGCGAGAGTGCGGTTCACTTTACAAAAGGGACAACAACCATTAATGGAGCAAAGAAATCCGTCGAACTAGTCCAAAGTAGTGTCTTTCTTTATGATGAGAATGGACAAAAGGTAACTTCGCTAACCATTGCCAACCAAGGGACGTACGATTTAGATCTTGTAAATAAAACAATTGTCTTTACTCCACTGAAAACCTTCTATGGTCCGGCAACTCCAGTTCGAGTTGGAGTGGTGGATAAAAATGGAGAGTCGGCTGTAACGACCTATACCCCAGTTGTTGAGAAAGTAACGCCAACTGGTACAGGTGATAAGACAGAAGGACTTCAAGGTCAGGTCCAAGAAGGTAAAGTGACCTTCACTCCAGGTCATGACTCAGTTCCATTCCCAGCTGATTCAACTCCACTATTTGACAATGGTACAACTGTGAAAGAAGTACCAAATGTTGGTAAATTCGAAGTGGATGCAGACGGTAAGGTGACCTTCACTCCTGATAAACAGTTCAAGGGTGAAACACCAGAGCTTGAATTGACTCGTGTGGATGCCAACGGAACTCCTGTTACTGTCAAGTACCAAGCGGTTGTGAAAGAAGTAGTTCCAACCAGCACTAACGCAACGGGCACAGGTCCTCAAGGTGTCCCTCAAACAGGCACCCCAACTTTCCAAGGTGGTGATCCACTGGTTCCAATCGATGAAACAGTAGAGCCAACCTTCGAAGATGGAAGCAAAGGGAAATCTATTCCAGGTCAAGGAACTTACACGATTGCACCAGACGGTACAGTGACCTTCACTCCAGACAAGCAGTTTGTTGGAAACCCAGATCCAGTTACAGTGAAACGTGTGGATAAGAATGGAACAGAAGTCACTGCGACTTATACCCCAACAGTGACTAAGGTAACCCCAACTAGCACTAATGCAACGAGCACAGGTCCTCAGGGTGTTCCACAAACGGGCACTCCAAGCTTCCAAGGTGGCGATCCATTGGTTCCAATCGATGAAACAGTAGAGCCAACCTTCGAAGATGGAAGCAAAGAGAAATCTATTCCAGGCCAAGGAACTTACACGATTGCACCAGACGGAACTGTAACCTTCACTCCAGACAAGCAGTTTGTTGGAAACCCAGATCCAGTTACAGTGAAACGTGTGGATAAGAATGGCACTCCAGTTACTGCGACTTACAGCCCAGAGTTTACTAAGGTAACTCCGACTGGTTCAGGTGATAAGACAGAGGGTCTGCAAGGTCAGGTCCAAGAAGGTAAAGTGACCTTCACTCCAGGCTATGACTCAGTTCCATTCCCAGCTGATTCAACTCCACTATTTGACAATGGTACAACTGTTAAAGAAGTGCCAAATGTTGGTAAGTTCGAAGTGGACGCAGACGGTAAGGTGACCTTCACTCCTGATAAACAGTTCAAGGGTGAAACACCAGAACTTGAATTGACTCGTGTGGATGCCAACGGAACTCCTGTTACTGTCAAGTACCAAGCGGTGGTGAAAGAAGTAGTTCCAACCAGCACTAACGCAACGAGCACAGGTCCTCAAGGTGTCCCACAAACGGGCACCCCAACCTTCACAGAAGGTAATCCACTGGTTCCACTTGATGATACAAAACCAATGACATTCGAAGATGGTCAATCAACGAAAACAGTTCCGGGTGTAGGTGAATACAGCATCAATCCAGATGGATCTATTACCTTTACTCCAGAAAAACAATACGTTGGCACACCAGATCCTGTCACAGTCAAACGTGTAGATAAGAATGGAACAGAAGTCACTGCGACGTATACCCCAACAGTGACTAAGGTAACCCCAACTAGCACTAACGCAACGAGCACAGGTCCTCAAGGTGTCCCACAAACTGGTACTCCAACTTTCCAAGGTGGCGATCCACTGGTTCCAATTGATGAAACAGTAGAGCCAACCTTCGAAGATGGAAGCAAAGAGAAGTCTATTCCAGGTCAAGGAACTTACACGATTGCACCAGACGGAACTGTAACCTTCACTCCAGACAAGCAGTTTGTTGGAAACCCAGATCCAGTTACAGTCAAACGTGTAGATAAGAACGGCACCCCAGTCACTGCGACCTACAGTCCAGAGTTTACTAAGGTGACTCCTACAGGAACCGGTGCAACCAGCACAGGTCCTCAAGGTGTCCCACAAACTGGTACTCCAACTTTCCAAGGTGGCGATTCACTGGTTCCAATTGATGAAACAGTAGAGCCAACCTTCGAAGATGGAAGCAAAGAGAAATCTATTCCAGGCCAAGGAACCTACACGATTGCACCAGACGGAACTGTAACCTTCACTCCAGACAAGCAGTTTGTTGGGAACCCAGATCCAGTCACAGTCAAACGTGTGGATAAGAATGGCACTCCAGTTACTGCGACCTACAGTCCAGAGTTTACTAAGGTGACTCCTACAGGAACCGGTGCAACCAGCACAGGTCCTCAAGGTGTCCCACAAACTGGTACTCCAACTTTCCAAGGTGGCGATCCACTGGTTCCAATTGATGAAACAGTAGAGCCAACCTTCGAAGATGGAAGCAAAGAGAAATCTATTCCAGGCCAAGGAACTTACACGATTGCACCAGACGGAACTGTAACCTTCACACCAGACAAGCAGTTTGTTGGAAACCCAGATCCAGTTACAGTCAAACGTGTAGATAAGAATGGCACCCCAGTTACTGCGACATACAGCCCAGAGTTTACTAAGGTAACTCCGACTGGTTCAGGTGATAAGACAGAGGGTCTGCAAGGTCAGGTCCAAGAAGGTAAAGTGACCTTCACTCCAGGTCATGACTCAGTTCCATTCCCAGCTGATTCAACTCCACTATTTGACAATGGTACAACTGTGAAAGAAGTACCAAATGTTGGTAAATTCGAAGTGGATGCAGACGGTAAGGTGACCTTCACTCCTGATAAACAGTTCAAGGGTGAAACACCAGAGCTTGAATTGACTCGTGTGGATGCCAACGGAACTCCTGTTACTGTCAAGTACCAAGCGGTTGTGAAAGAAGTAGTTCCAACCAGCACTAACGCAACGAGCACAGGTCCTCAAGGTGTCCCTCAAACAGGCACCCCAACTTTCCAAGGTGGTGATCCACTGGTTCCAATCGATGAAACAGTAGAGCCAACCTTCGAAGATGGAAGCAAAGGGGAAATCTATTCCAGGTCAAGGAACTTACACGATTGCACCAGACGGTACAGTGACCTTCACTCCAGACAAGCAGTTTGTTGGAAACCCAGATCCAGTTACAGTGAAACGTGTGGATAAGAATGGCACTCCAGTTACTGCGACCTACAGTCCAGAGTTTACTAAGGTGACTCCAACTGGTAAAGATACTTCTTCAGTTAATATTAAGGGTCTTGTTCAAACAGGTACGCCAACATTTGAAGGTGGTAATCCGATTGTTCCAATCGATGAAACTGTGGCGGCGACATTTGAAGATGGATCAACTGAAAAAGTGATTCCAGGTGAAGGGACTTATGCAATCTCACCAGATGGCATCGTCACCTTCACTCCAGAAGCTAATTTTGTAGGAAAAGGAACAGGCGTAACGATTGTCCGCAAGGATAAGAATGGTACTCCAGTTACTGCAAGCTATCGCCCAACAGTTGTGGATCCATCTACTGGTCATGATACGGCTTCTACAGGAGCAAAAGGCCAACCACAAGTGGCAACATCAGTGTTTGAAGGGCATATCGATCCGACTGTACCACCAACATTTGAGGATGGTAGCACGACTATGGTTGTTCCGGGTGAAGGAAGTTATACAATTGATAAAGATGGTAAGATTACCTTTACTCCAGAACCAGACTTTGTTGGTACAGCTAAAGGATTGGTTGTGAAACGTCTGGATATGTATGGAAATGTAGTTATTGCTCATTACACACCAACTGTCCATGGCCAAACACAAGTGAGTGATGCGACATCCGAAGGTCTTAAAGGTCAAACTCAGACTGGTAAACCAAACTTTACAGGTGATGTCGAGCTGACAGTTCCACCAACCTTTGAAGATGGAACAACTGAAAAAGTCGTTCCAGGTGAAGGAACTTTATGTAATCTCACCAGATGGCACCGTCACCTTTACCCCTGAGGCAGACTTTGTAGGACAAGCCAAAGGTGTGAAAGTGATCCGTAAAGATCGCAATGGAAATATCATTTCAGGATTCTATACTCCAACAGTAGTAGAACTTCCAGAGCAAGTGAAGCCGTCTGATAAAAAAGAACTTTCAGTACCTGATTCGAAACCAGATCAATTGACGCAAAACATCTCTGTAGAAAAACATCAACTTCCAAATACTGGAACTCAAGAAGATGGTTTGAAAAATCTAGGAATTCTGACAGCCCTAGCAGGTGCCATGACATTTGGATTACTAGGTAAAAAGAAACGAAACGATGAATCAGACTAATCATTTTTAAGAACCGAGAAATCGGTTCTTTTTTATGACATTTGTCATATTTCCTAGTGACAGAAGCATCTAGCTCCGCCAACTTCAAAAGTCTATAATTGAAGTATGAAATGGAGGAAGAAGAAATGAAAAATAAAATGATTGTCGCAGTGAGTTTAGTAGCAGCAGGAGTTATGACCTATCTCATGTTTTCAGGATTGGACGAGGGTTTCTATCATTTTCCTTGGGAGCTCTTTGCTGGCTTTGGAATGATGTCTTGGCTTGTCAGAGAAGGTTTGAAATTAGTCAGAGATGTGAAAAAGGAGTTTGAGGAATGAAAAAAGCAATCATCTATTTCTTTATCGGCCTGTCACTCTTGGTATGGTTAGTGGAAATGTTTACTGGTTGGTTTGACCAAACCTTGCTTCGCCAATTTATTCGTGGTGCTTGGGGTTTTGGATTTATGATTTTCGTTGTTTTCCCCTGTGGGAATGAAGTGGTTGAAAGGAGAATCTCATGACTGTGATTAAAGTTGAGAAATTGAGTAAGAAAATAAAAGACAAGGAGATCTTGCGGAACATCTCCTTTGAAATCAACGATGGTGAATGTGTCGCCTTGATCGGGCCTAACGGAGCAGGGAAGACAACCTTGATTGATTGCCTCTTGGGCGACAAGTTCGTGAGCTCAGGTCAGATAGCTATTCAAGGGTTTGCGCCAACAGATCCTCGATTAAAGCAGCTTATTTCTATCTTACCTCAAGAAAATACGGTGGTTCAAGACTTGAAAGTGAAAGAACTCTTATCCTTCTTTCAATCAATCTATCCAAACAGTCTCTCCAATCAAGAAATTGATGACTTGCTGAGATTTTCGGACAAACAGAAAAATCAGCTAGCGGGCAAGTTGTCTGGTGGGCAAAAACGTTTGTTCTCTTTCGTGTTGGCACTAATAGGTCGTCCGAAAATTCTATTTTTGGACGAACCAACTGCTGCCATGGATACCTCGACACGTCAGCATTTTTGGGAAATTGTCAATCAGTTAAAGAAAAATGGTGTCACCATTGTCTACTCTTCTCACTATATCGAAGAGGTAGAACATACGGCTGACCGCATTTTGGTCCTCCACAAGGGTGAATTGATCCGGGATACGACACCTTATGCCATGCGTGGTGAAGAACAAGAAAAACATTTTACGGTACCACTAACTTATCAGGAAGTTATCAGCACTTTGGACCAGATTCAAGGGCTTGAAATCAAGCAAAATGCTCTTTCCTTCACAACCAAAGAAGCCAGCCAGGTATGGAAAGTCTTGCAAGAACAGGGCTGCATGATCGAAGAAATTGAAGTTCGCAATCGAACTCTCTTAGACAGTATCTTCGAAACGACTCAAGACTAAAGGAGATTGACGATGAAAAATATGACAAGTCTCATGAAAGTGGAAATCATTCTGATGAAACGGCAAGCAGTCTACTACTTGCTATCCATCGGACTTCCAAGTGTGTTTTACCTTATCTTTTTCTGGTATGATGTCAGGGTCAGATATTCCAGAAATTGCTCTTCAAGCCTATCTTTTTGCCATGACGCTCTTTAGTATCATGTCAAGTGCTTTTTTCAGTATCCCAAGCACACTCGAGTCTGATAAGACAAACAACTGGCAAAAATTGATTCAACATTCTCCCGTATCTATGGTAGAATATTATGTATCAAAACTGTTCAGTACCCTACTGACTTTCTTGTTATCAATTACAGTTGTCTTTTCAGTTGGTCATTTTGTCCGTGGAGTGACTCTGCCTTGGCTTGACTGGATGGTAATTGGTGCTATTTTGCTGATCGGAAGCGTGGTCTTTATCAGCATGGGGGTCTTGGTGAGCTTGCTACCCAGTGCTCAACTGATGACGGTTGTTGGAAATATTGCCTATATTGCTTTGGCTGTTCTAGGTGGACTGTGGTTCCCCTTGGATTCCTTCCCAGAATGGCTCCAATCTATTGGAAAGCTGACTCCAACCTATCAACTGATGCAGGTCGTTTCTACTTATTTGGAGCACCACGAGTTTAACATTCTTGCTGCCTTGGTTGTACTAGGTTATACAGTTTTCTTTGGTGTCTTGGTAATCCAACTGAAAAAACGGATTGAGGTAAAATAAATCTATGTTGGAAAAATTTAAAAACATTCATTATATGTTTCATATTTCAATTGTGTTTATCATCTTTCCTATAGCGGGTGTCATCGTTGGAGATTACCCGCTTTTAACCTTGCTATGGACCCTACTATTTGTACTTGCCTTCTATTCGGTTTTAATCAGTCAGAATCGCACCGTGCAGTGGCTAGCATGGTGGTCCATGCTTGTCTACATTTTTATACATCTGTTTGGCTAAGTTCAGGTTTCACATGGTTTATCTTTTATTTATCCAATCTCCTTATTTATGAGCTGGATGAGATTTCTTTTCACTCTTGGCGTTTTGACAGTTTTATTGTCCTGCAACCATTTATTCTGACCGGGATCTATATGGTCAATCATGTTAGTCCCTGGCAGCTACTCTTTTTCTTGGTGACCTTTATCTTTTCCGATGCAATGACCTTTGGTCTCTATCGAATTCGGATAACAGAAGAGCTAAAAGAAGAAAAGATGAAACAAAATGCCAAGCTCAATCTTTTCTTGGCTGAAAACGAACGCAGTCGTATCGGTCAGGATCTTCATGACAGCCTAGGTCATACCTTTGCCATGTTGAGTGTGAAGACGGACCTTGCCCTCCAGCTTCTTCAAATGCAGGCCTATCCTCAAGTGGAAAAAGAATTAAAAGAAATTCATCAGATCAGTAAAGAATCCATGAATGAAGTTCGTACAATTATCGAAAATCTTAAAACCAGAACCCTTGCTTCTGAATTTACGACTGTTAAAAAAATGCTGGAAATTGCAGGAATTGAAACGGAAATCAATCACCAATTAGATACTGCTAGCTTAACTCAGGAATTAGAATCAACGGCCTCCATGATTTTACTTGAGTTAGTGACCAATATCATCAAACACGCTAAAGCGTCTAAAGCTTTTTTAAAAGTAGAACGAACAGAGAAAGAACTCGTTTTAACAGTGAGAGATGATGGCTGTGGCTTTCCTTCTCTAAAGGGGGATGAACTCCATACAGTCCGAGATCGTGTCCTTCCATTTTCGGGAGAGGTAAAGGTGATCAGTCAGAATTCTCCAACAGAAGTGCAAGTACGACTACCTTATAAAGAGAGGAACTAAGATGAAACTACTTGTTGCAGAAGACCAAAGTATGTTGCGAGATGCCATGTGCCAGTTGCTTACCTTTCAACCAGATGTAGATTCTGTCCTACAAGCCAAGGATGGCCAAGAGGCAATTCAACTTTTAGAAAAAGAGTCTGTGGATATCGCCATTCTTGATGTAGAGATGCCTGTTAAGACTGGCCTTGAAGTCTTGGAGTGGATACGAGCAGAAAAGCTAGAAACAAAGGTGGTTGTGGTGACGACCTTCAAGCGCCCTGGCTATTTTGAACGTGCGGTCAAGGCTGGAGTGGATGCTTATGTCTTAAAAGAAAGAAGCATTGCAGACCTCATGCAAACCTTGCATACTGTTCTCGAAGGACGCAAGGAATATTCGCCTGAATTGATGGAAGTGGTGATGACGCACCCCAATCCGTTAACAGAGCAAGAAATCGCTGTTTAAAGGGAATCGCTAAGGGTTTGTCTAATCAAGAAATCGCGGATCAGCTTTATCTATCAAATGGAACCGTCCGAAACTATGTCACCAATATTCTTTCGAAACTAGATGCTGGTAATCGAACAGAGGCAGCCAACATTGCAAAAGAATCTGGTTGGCTTTGATAAGAAGGGTTAAAAAATTCCGAAACGATAACTTGAATCAAAGGAAATCCATACTAGAAAGGAGGAGGTAAATCGCCTCCTTTTCTGGTTTAGAAAAGCGGTGAAAGCTAGTGTCAAAGAGTGAAAAGATCAGAATAAAAACGAAAAAAATATTGACAAGGAAAGAAAAAATGTGTTACAATAATAGACGGTACTTTTTACTTTTGGTCTCTCAAAAGTGTACAGGGACGTGCTGACAAATGTTGCAAAAGTACACACAGATGGTAGCTGTCACCAAGTGTATCATCACCAAAAATAAAAAAACACAGGAGAATGTAGATGCCTACAATTAACCAATTGGTTCGCAAACCGCGTAAATCAAAAGTAGAAAAATCTAAATCACCAGCTTTGAACGTTGGTTACAACAGTCATAAAAAAGTTCAAACAAACGTTTCTTCACCACAAAAACGTGGTGTTGCAACTCGTGTGGGAACAATGACACCTAAAAAACCTAACTCTGCCCTTCGTAAATTCGCTCGTGTACGTTTGAGCAACCTTATCGAAGTTACTGCCTACATCCCAGGTATCGGACACAACTTGCAAGAGCACAGCGTGGTGCTTCTTCGTGGTGGACGTGTAAAAGACCTTCCAGGGGTACGTTACCATATCGTCCGTGGTGCACTTGATACTGCAGGTGTTAACGATCGTAAACAAGGCCGTTCTAAATACGGTACTAAACGTCCAAAAGCATAAGGAAAGGGGATAAAGAGAAATGAGTCGTAAAAACAGAGCTCCAAAACGTGACGTATTGCCAGATCCGCTTTACAATTCACAACTAGTTACTCGTCTTATCAACCGCGTTATGCTTGATGGTAAACGTGGTACAGCTGCTTCAATCGTTTACGGTGCTTTTGAGCAAATCAAAGAAGCTACTGGAAACGATGCACTGAAGTATTTGAAACAGCTATGGAAAACATCATGCCTGTACTTGAAGTACGTGCACGTCGTGTTGGTGGATCTAACTACCAAGTCCCAGTTGAAGTTCGTCCAGAACGTCGTACAACACTTGGACTTCGTTGGTTGGTAACCATCGCTCGCCTTCGTGGTGAACACACAATGCAAGACCGTCTTGCAAAAGAAATCTTGGATGCTGCGAACAACACTGGTGCAGCAGTTAAGAAACGTGAAGACACTCACCGTATGGCTGAAGCTAACCGTGCCTTCGCACACTTCCGTTGGTAATAAAATGATACCAAGAGCGGCAAAGGCCCAAGGCAAAAATAGGAAACTGATGCAGTGTTCCGTGAACACAAAGCAGTTTATCTTTTTTGCACCGGGCCTCGCTCGGGTTCAAATCAGTTAACTTGAGCTTTTAGCCCGAGTTCAATTCAACTTGTCTACAAGTTGAAACCAACAAAAACAAGATAAACATTGAGAACGGGTAGGTCCTGCCTATCCGTTTTTATTAAAATCGTGTTATAATAGAATAGAAATTAAAATAAATAGGAGAAACAAACCTCATGGCACGCGAATTTTCACTTGAAAAAACTCGTAATATCGGTATCATGGCTCACGTCGATGCCGGTAAAACAACAACTACTGAGCGTATTCTTTACTACACTGGTAAAATCCACAAAATCGGTGAAACTCACGAAGGTGCGTCACAAATGGACTGGATGGAGCAAGAGCAAGAACGTGGTATCACTATCACATCTGCTGCGACAACAGCTCAATGGAACAACCACCGCGTAAACATCATCGACACACCAGGACACGTGGACTTCACAATCGAAGTACAACGTTCTCTTCGTGTATTGGACGGTGCGGTTACTGTTCTTGACTCACAATCAGGTGTTGAGCCTCAAACTGAAACAGTTTGGCGTCAAGCAACTGAGTACGGAGTTCCACGTATCGTATTTGCCAACAAAATGGACAAAATCGGTGCTGACTTCCTTTACTCAGTAAGCACACTTCACGACCGTCTTCAAGCAAACGCACACCCAATCCAATTGCCAATCGGTGCTGAAGATGACTTCCGCGGTATCATCGACTTGATCAAGATGAAAGCTGAAATCTATACTAACGACCTTGGTACAGATATCCTTGAAGAAGATATTCCAGCTGAATACCTTGACCAAGCTCAAGAATACCGTGAAAAATTGGTTGAAGCAGTTGCTGAAACTGATGAAGACTTGATGATGAAATACCTTGAAGGTGAAGAAATCACTAACGAAGAATTGAAAGTTGCTATCCGTAAAGCAACTATCAACGTTGAATTCTTCCCAGTATTGTGTGGTTCTGCCTTCAAGAACAAGGGTGTTCAATTGATGCTTGATGCGGTTATCGATTACCTTCCAAGCCCACTTGACATCCCAGCAATCAAAGGTATCAACCCAGATACAGACGAAGAAGAAACTCGTCCAGCATCTGACGAAGAGCCATTCGCAGCTCTTGCTTTCAAGATTGCAACAGACCCATTTGTAGGTCGTTTGACATTCTTCCGTGTATACTCAGGTGTTCTTCAATCAGGTTCTTACGTAATGAACACTTCTAAAGGTAAACGTGAACGTATCGGACGTCTTGTGCAATTGCATGCCAATAGTCGTCAAGAAATCGAAACCGTTTATGCTGGTGATATTGCAGCTGCTATTGGTTTGAAGGATACAACTACTGGTGATTCATTGACAGATGAAAAAGCTAAAATCATCCTTGAGTCAATCCACGTTCCAGAACCAGTTATCCAGTTGATGGTTGAGCCAAAATCTAAAGCTGACCAAGATAAGATGGGTATCGCACTTCAAAAATTGGCTGAAGAAGATCCAACATTCCGCGTTGAAACAAACGTTGAAACTGGTGAAACAGTTATCTCAGGTATGGGTGAGCTTCACTTGGACGTCCTTGTTGACCGTATGCGTCGTGAGTTCAAAGTTGAAGCGAACGTAGGTGCTCCTCAAGTATCTTACCGTGAAACATTCCGCGCTTCTACTCAAGCACGTGGATTCTTCAAACGTCAGTCTGGTGGTAAAGGTCAATTCGGTGATGTATGGATTGAGTTTAGTCCAAACGAAGAAGGTAAAGGATTCGAATTCGAAAACGCAATCGTCGGTGGTGTGGTTCCTCGTGAATTTATCCCAGCGGTTGAAAAAGGTTTGGTAGAATCTATGGCTAACGGTGTTCTTGCAGGTTACCCAATGGTTGACGTTAAAGCTAAGCTTTACGACGGTTCATACCACGATGTCGACTCATCTGAAACAGCCTTCAAGATCGCGGCTTCACTTGCCCTTAAAGAAGCTGCTAAATCAGCACAACCAGCTATCCTTGAGCCAATGATGCTTGTAACCATCACTGTTCCAGAAGAAAACCTTGGTGATGTTATGGGTCACGTAACTGCTCGTCGTGGACGTGTAGATGGTATGGAAGCACACGGTAACAGCCAAATCGTTCGTGCTTACGTTCCACTTGCTGAAATGTTCGGTTACGCAACAGTTCTTCGTTCTGCATCTCAAGGACGTGGTACCTTCATGATGGTATTTGACCACTACGAAGATGTACCTAAGTCAGTACAAGAAGAAATCATTAAGAAAAACAAAGGTGAAGACTAATCAGTCCTCACTCTAGAAGGAAGTCACTTAGTGGCTTCCTTTTTTTATCTTTAACTATTCATTTTTGCTGAATATAGTATACAAATTTGGTCGTTAAGTGAGAAAAAAATACTAATTCTACCAAGAAAGAAAATATTCTAATTTGATAAATTAAAAATAAATAAAGGTTCCTAATTCCGTAGATAACTTAATAAAAAAATAAGGAAATGATTCATAAATACACTTTTTAGATAGAAAATTCAGAAAATTGACTCTTTTGCCTTGAAAAATTTTTTTGAAAAAAATGGTATGATAGTAACAAGCTATTTTTTTAAGAGAAGAGAAAGGGGAACAATGGAGAAAATCAGTTTAGAATCTCCTAAGACGGGGTCGGACCTAGTTTTGGAAACACTTCGGGACTTAGGGATTGATACCATTTTTGGTTATCCTGGTGGTGCGGTCTTACCTTTGTATGATGCGATATACAATTTTAAAGGTATTCGCCACATCTTGGGACGCCATGAGCAAGGTTGTTTGCACGAAGCTGAAGGATATGCCAAATCAACTGGAAAGTTGGGCGTTGCCGTCGTCACGAGTGGGCCGGGAGCAACAAATGCCATTACAGGGATTGCAGATGCCATGAGCGATAGCGTTCCCCTTTTGGTCTTTACAGGTCAGGTTGCGCGAGCTGGGATTGGGAAGGATGCCTTTCAGGAGGCGGATATCGTAGGTATTACCATGCCCATTACCAAGTACAATTACCAAGTTCGTGAGACAGCAGATATTCCTCGTATCATTACGGAAGCTGTCCATATCGCAACGACAGGTCGTCCAGGTCCAGTTGTGATTGACTTGCCCAAGGATGTATCAGCCCTAGAGACAGATTTCATCTATTCGCCGGAGGTGAATTTACCAAGTTACCAACCGACACTTGATCCAAATGACATGCAAATCAAGAAAATCTTGAAGCAATTGTCAAAAGCCAAGAAACCTGTTTTGTTAGCAGGGGGCGGTATCAGCTATGCAGAAGCTTCTAAGGAGCTCAATGAATTTGCTGAACGTTACCAAATTCCAGTAGTCACTAGTCTTTTGGGGCAAGGAACCATTGCAACGAGTCATCCGCTCTTCCTAGGGATGGGAGGCATGCACGGTTCTTTCGCAGCCAACATTGCAATGACGGAAGCGGACTTTATGATTAGTATTGGTTGCCGTTTCGATGACCGCTTGACTGGGAACCCTAAGACCTTCGCGAAGAATGCTAAGGTTGCTCATATCGACATTGACCCAGCTGAGATTGGTAAGATTATCAGTGCAGATATTCCTGTAGTGGGGGATGCTAAGAAAGCCTTGCAGATGCTACTGGCAGAACCAACTGTTCATAACAATACTGAAAGTGGATTGAAAAAGTCACCAAGGACAAGAATCGAGTTCGTTCTTATGATAAGAAAGAACGTGTGGTTCAACCTCAGGCCGTTATTGAACGCATCGGTGAGTTGACGCATGGTGATGCCATTGTCGTAACTGACGTAGGGCAGCACCAAATGTGGACAGCTCAGTATTATCCTTACCAAAATGAGCGTCAGTTAGTCACTTCAGGTGGTTTGGGTACCATGGGCTTCGGAGTTCCTGCAGCTATCGGAGCCAAGATTGCCAATCCAGAAAAAGAGGTCATCCTTTTTGTTGGTGATGGTGGCTTCCAAATGACCAACCAAGAACTAGCTATCCTAAACATCTACAAGGTGCCGATTAAGGTTGTCATGTTGAATAACCATTCACTAGGAATGGTTCGTCAGTGGCAGGAATCCTTCTATGAGGGTAGAACTTCCGAGTCAGTCTTTGATACCCTTCCTGACTTCCAGTTGATGGCACAGGCCTACGGCATCAAAAACTATAAATTTGATAATCCAGAGACGATAGAGAAGGATCTAGAAGTCATTCTGGAGGATGTGCCGATGTTTATCGAGGTGGATATTTCTCGTAAGGAACAGGTCTTACCGATGGTACCAGCTGGTAAGAGCAATCATGAGATGTTGGGGGTGAAGTTCCATGCGTAGAATGTTAACAGCTAGATTGCAAAACCGTTCAGGAGTTTTGAATCGTTTTACAGGTGTCCTTTCTCGTCGTCAAGTCAATATTGAGAGTATCTCAGTTGGTGCGACAGAGAACCCCAATGTATCTCGCATCACCATCATTATTGATGTAGCATCTCATGATGAAGTAGAGCAAATCATTAAACAGCTCAATCGTCAGATTGATGTGATTCGCATTCGAGATATCACAGATAAACCACACTTGGAAAGAGAAGTTATCTTGGTGAAGGTATCTGCTCCTGCTGAGAGAAGCGTGCAGAAATCTTGGCCATTATCCAACCTTTCCGTGCAACGGTAGTAGATGTGGCTCCAAGCTCAATCACCATCCAGATGACGGGAAATGCTGAAAAGAGTGAAGCTTTATTGCGAGTGATTCGACCATACGGCATTAAAAATATCGCTCGTACGGGTGCAACTGGATTTACCCGCGACTAATACTCTTAGTATAAAATCCAGCATAAATTTGTTAAACCAGCCTATAAGGCAATAAAAATAGAAAAGAGAGAAAAACTATGGCAGTTCAAATGGAATACGAAAAAGATGTTAAAGTAGCAGCGCTTGACGGTAAAAAAATCGCCGTAATCGGTTATGGTTCACAAGGACATGCGCATGCGCAAAACTTGCGTGACTCAGGTCGTGATGTCATCATCGGTGTGCGTCCAGGTAAATCTTTTGACAAAGCAAAAGAAGATGGTTTTGACACTTACACAGTAGCAGAAGCAACTAAATTGGCTGACGTTATCATGATCTTGGCACCAGACGAAATCCAACAAGAATTGTACGAAGCAGAAATCGCTCCAAACTTGGAAGCTGGAAATGCAGTTGGATTTGCTCATGGTTTCAATATCCACTTTGAATTTATCAAAGTTCCTGCAGATGTCGATGTCTTCATGTGTGCTCCTAAAGGACCAGGACACTTGGTACGTCGTACTTACGAAGAAGGATTTGGTGTACCAGCTCTTTACGCAGTTTACCAAGATGCAACTGGAAATGCGAAAAACATTGCGATGGACTGGTGTAAAGGTGTTGGGGCAGCTCGTGTTGGTTTGCTTGAAACAACTTACAAAGAAGAAACTGAAGAAGATTTGTTTGGTGAACAAGCCGTACTTTGTGGTGGTTTGACTGCCCTTATCGAAGCAGGTTTTGAAGTCTTGACAGAAGCAGGCTATGCCCCAGAATTGGCTTACTTTGAAGTTCTTCACGAAATGAAATTGATCGTTGACTTGATCTATGAAGGTGGATTCAAGAAAATGCGTCAATCTATTTCAAACACTGCTGAATACGGTGACTATGTATCAGGTCCACGTGTGATTACTGAGCAAGTTAAAGAAAACATGAAAGCTGTTTTGGCAGATATCCAAAATGGTAAATTTGCAAATGACTTTGTAAATGACTACAAGGCTGGTCGTCCAAAATTAACTGCTTACCGTGAACAAGCAGCTAACCTTGAAATTGAAAAAGTTGGTGCAGAATTGCGTAAAGCAATGCCTTTCGTTGGTAAAAACGACGACGACGCATTCAAAATCTACAATTAATTCTTGTAAAGAGAGACAGAAGGCGAGTTGGGGGTACCTAACTCGTTTTTTATCTTGAACAGTATTTGAGGAGGAGACAATGCTAAGTGCAAAAGATGTGGTGAAAGCCCACAAAGTTTTGAGTGGTGTAGTAGTTGATACACCACTAGAATATGATCATTATTTATCAGAAAAATACCAAGCAAAGATTTATCTCAAAAAGGAGAATGCGCAACGAGTTCGCTCTTTAAAATTCGTGGAGCCTATTATGCCATTTCTCAGCTATCAAAAGAAGAACGTGAGCGTGGTGTAGTCTGTGCCTCTGCGGGAAATCATGCCCAAGGTGTCGCCTATACTTGTAATGAGATGAAGATTCCTGCAACGATCTTTATGCCCATCACAACACCGCAACAAAAGATTGGGCAGGTTCGCTTTTTCGGTGGAGAGTTTGTGACGATCAAGTTGGTTGGGGATACCTTTGATGCTTCTGCTAAGGCAGCACAAGAATTTACATTAACAGAAAACCGCACCTTCATCGATCCTTTTGATGATGCGCATGTTCAGGCTGGTCAAGGGACTGTAGCCTATGAAATTCTTGAAGAAGCCCGTAAAGAGTCTATTGATTTTGATACAGTACTTGTACCAGTAGGTGGTGGCGGATTGATTGCCGGTGTTTCTACATATATTAAGGAAACCAACCCGACTATTGAAGTGATCGGAGTAGAAGCTAATGGTGCTCGCTCTATGAAAGCAGCCTTTGAAGCTGGGGGACCAGTTAAGCTCAAAGAAATTGATAAGTTTGCTGATGGGATAGCCGTACAGAAGGTTGGGCAATTAACCTATGAAGCAACCCGAAAGAATGTTGAAACGCTGATTGGGGTGGACGAGGGATTGATTTCTGAAACCTTGATTGATCTTTATTCTAAGCAAGGTATTGTAGCAGAACCAGCCGGAGCTGCCAGCGTTGCAGCCTTGGAAGTTTTATCAGACTATATCAAAGGCAAGACGATTTGTTGTATCATTTCTGGGGGGAATAACGATATCAACCGCATGCCAGAGATGGAAGAACGTGCCTTGATTTACGATGGAATCAAGCATTACTTTGTAGTGAATTTCCCACAACGTCCAGGAGCTCTACGAGAGTTTGTAAATGACATTTTGGGGCCAAATGATGACATCACTCGTTTTGAATATATCAAACGAGCAAGCAAGGGGACAGGCCCTGTCTTGATTGGGGTAGCCCTTGCCAATAAGCATGATTATGCTGGATTGATTCATCGGATGGAAAAAGTTTGACCCATCTTATATTAATTTGAATGGGAACGAAACGTTGTACAATATGCTAGTTTAAGCTAAAATAAAATTATTATCATATTATTTGCGTAATGGTAATGATGGTGCTATAATGAGGGTGACGAAAGGGGGAGATTCCCATGGTTTTACAAATTTTACTTGTTTTATTGTTTTTAGTGGTGATTGCATCAGTGATTATGGTTAGTTCTGTGTATGTGGTTCGACAACAATCTGTCGCTATCATAGAACGCTTTGGTAAATACCAAAAATTGAGCAATAGTGGTATTCATTTACGAGCTCCTTTTGGAATTGATAGGATTGCGGCAAGAGTTCAACTACGCTTGTTGCAAAGTGAGATTGTTGTAGAGACAAAGACGCAAGATAATGTATTTGTAACGATGAATGTGGCAACTCAGTATCGAGTAAATGAAAACAATGTCACAGATGCTTATTATAAATTGATGCGTCCAGAAGCTCAGATTAAATCCTATATCGAAGATGCTTTGCGTTCATCTGTACCTAAGTTAACTTTAGATGAGTTATTTGAGAAGAAAGATGAAATTGCATTAGAAGTTCAAAAACAAGTGGCTGAAGAAATGTCTACATATGGGTATATCATTGTCAAAACGCTGATTACTAAGGTTGAACCTGATGCTGAAGTAAAACAATCAATGAATGAAATTAACGCGGCTCAACGTAAGAGAGTTGCGGCGCAAGAGCTTGCTGAAGCAGATAAGATTAAAATCGTGACCGCAGCAGAAGCAGAAGCAGAAAAAGATCGCCTACATGGTGTAGGGATTGCAGAGCAGCGTAAAGCAATTGTTGACGGACTAGCTGATTCTATCCAAGAGTTAAAAGGAGCCAATGTTGAGCTGACTGAAGAACAAATCATGTCTATCCTATTAACGAACCAGTATTTAGATACGTTGAATAATTTTGCAGATAAAGATGGTAATAATACAATCTTCCTGCCAGCAAATCCTAATGGAGTTGAGGATATAAGAACTCATATATTATCGGCTTTAAAAGCCAAATAAAAATATGCAGAATAATATAGTTACGACGAATATATGTTTTTTTATTGACAAATGAAATAAAAACGTATACAATTAAGTATTGTAAAGAATAATTTAGGAGAAGAACATGGCTAAGTCGAACTTTGAAAAAGTAGAAGCAGTTGTTGGCTGGGTTCGTGATAAGAAAATCACAGGCTACCGTATCTCTAAAGAAACGAATGCGCGTGAAATGTCTATCATTGCTCTAGCACAAGGACGCGCAAAAGTTAAAAATATTTCATTTGAAACAGCTCTTGGTTTAATCGATTTCTATGAAAAAAATCATGAAAAATTTGAAGATTAAACTGTGGTCACAGGCAGATTCCTGAGTCGAGTCTGCCTTTTCTTTACAATTACAAATTAAAAAGACTGCATTCTTTATGCAGTCTTTGTTTATTAGCTGAGATAACGTTGAAGAAATTCTTTTGTTCGTTCTTCTTTAGGGTTCGTGAAGAGTTCTTCTGGTTTGCCTTCTTCAGCAATGACGCCCTTATCCATAAAGATGACACGGTGAGAAACATCGCGAGCGAACTCCATTTCGTGGGTTACAACGATCATGGTCAAGCCCTCTTGAGCCAAATCCTGCATAATTTTGAGGACTTCTCCGACCATTTCAGGGTCGAGGGCAGATGTTGGTTCGTCGAAGAGAATGGCGTCAGGATTCATGGAGAGTGCGCGGGCGATAGCCACGCGTTGTTTTTGTCCCCCTGAGAGTTGTTTGGGCTTGGCTTGCCAGTAACGTTCTCCCATACCGACTTTTTCGAGATTCTCTTTGGCAATTTTTTCAGCTTCAGAGTGGTCGCGTTTAAGGACAGTCGTCTGAGCGACGATTGTATTTTCAAGGACATTCAGATTTTCAAAGAGATTGAAAGATTGGAAAACCATACCGAGTTTTTCACGATAATGGGTGAGGTTATAGCCTTTTTCTAAGACATTTTCTCCTCGATAGAGAATCTCTCCCTCTGTAGGTGTTTCGAGTAAATTAATTGAACGAAGGAAGGTTGATTTTCCGCTTCCTGAGCTCCCGATGATGGAAATAACCTCTCCTTTATGGACGGTGAGGGAAATGTCTTTTAACACTTCGTTTTGCCCATAGGATTTTTTGAGGTGTTTGATTTCAAGGATTGCTTGTGTCATTTTTTCAAATCCTCCGTTTGCATTTGGTTAGCACCTGTAGTGTAAGTATCCATGTCCATGCGACGTTCGATAAAGCGTAGGATACGGGTCACAGTGAAGGTGAGGACAAAGTAAATCACGGCGATGATGGTAAAGGTCTGGAAGTATTGATAGGTTTGTGTTGCTACAGTATTTCCTGAGAAATAAAGCTCAACAACAGAAATAACGTTCAATACGGAGGTATCTTTGATGTTGATGACAAACTCATTACCAGTAGCAGGTAGAATATTGCGGACAACCTGAGGTAGGACAATCTTACGCATGGTTTGATTATGGGTCATACCAAGAGCAGTTGCAGCTTCAAACTGTCCTTTGTCAACTGCTAGGATACCACCACGGACGATCTCTGTCATGTAGGCACCCGTATTGATTGAGACGATGAAGATAGCAGCTAGTGTGCGGTCAAGATTGATACCGAAAGCTTGGGCAGTTCCATAGTAGATAACCATGGATTGAACAATCATTGGTGTACCACGGAAGATCTCGATATAGACATTAAGGATCCAGCCAAGTAGCTTTTGCAAGCCATAGATTGCCTTGTTCTCAGATAGTGGAGCGGTACGGAAGACCCCAATCGCAAGTCCGATAAGGAGACCTGTGATGGTTCCGATAATGGAGATTAAGAGTGTGATACCAGCACCACGCAAGAGTTGTTGCCAGTTTTCAGAAAGTATCTTAGCGACTTGGCTAAAGAAACTACTTTCTTCCTCTGTTGTTGTAGACTCCACAGGTTGCTCTTTGATCATACGATCCATGAGGGCTACTTGTTCATCCTTAGAGATGGTTTCGATGCTAGCATTGATTTGGCTGATGCGGCTGTCATCTTTACGAAGTCCAATGGCAATAGCTGTATCTTCTTCGCCAGTTTTGAAACCTGGTTGAGGTTGGATCATTTTGAACTTAGCGTTAGCAGACTCAGCGGTCATTGCTTCAGGTCGTTCAGAAACATAGGCATCAATAACACCAGCCTCCAGAGCTTGACGCATTTGGGCGAAGTCACCCATAGCTGTTTCTTTTTTGGCATCTGGAATTTGGGAAATCAGGTCATAAAGATAAACACCTTGTTGAGACGTGATTTTTGCCCCACTAAAGTCCTCTAAAGATTTGGCATTTGCATAGGCAGAGTCCTTTTTTACCAATAGAACCGGTTCGCTAGTATAGTAACTGCTTGAAAAAGCAATTTCTTGTTTGCGTTCAGCGGTTGGGCTCATACCGGCAATGATCATATCGATTTTGCCAGAAGTAAGGGCTGGAACAAGTCCTTCCCATTTGGTTTTCACAACCAAAGGTTCCTTACCAAGGTCTTTGGCAATCTTTTTAGCAATTTGAACATCGTAGCCGTTGGCATATTGGTTGGTACCGTCGATTTTGACGGCGCCGTTACTATCGTCGTCTTGGGTCCAGTTGAAGGGAGCGTAAGCTGCCTCCATCCCGATGCGTAAATATTCGTCGGCTTGGACTTGGCTAACTAGTCCTAAGGTAAGGGCTAGGCTAGCAAGGATAGATAAGCATAATTTTTTCATGTTTTCTCCTATTTCTAGTCTAAAAATGACTCTCTCTATTGTATCTAAAAATAGTGAGATTTTCAATACAAGTAAGCCTTTACTTATAAAAAATGATATAATGGTAAAAAGATTGAAAGGGAACCGATTATGAAAAAAAGATGGCTGTTGGCTTTGGTATTTGCTTATTTATTATTTATACCGAGTCTGGTTTTTGCAGTAGACTTTGATATCTTATCCTATCAGGGTGATTTGAATATTCATGCAGATAATACTGCAATTTTTAAGGAAACAATTACCTACCGCTTTGGAGATGATTATAATGGTCAGTTAGTTGGACTCGGGAAAGCTGGGAAAATGCCGGAAGGATTTGACATTGATCCCGATCCGACCGTTCAGGTTTCTAAAAATGGAAGAATTGTTCAAAAATGCTTCCTTCTATACTATGGAGGAAGAGGACGGCTACAAGGTAAAAATTTACAATGCTGGCTATGCTGGAGATACTGTTCGGGTAACGGTTACCTGGAAACTAACCAACCTTCTCTTCTTATATAAGGATATCGCAGAGCTAAATTGGCAACCCTTGACCGATAGTACTGGAGACATCAAAGAGATTGAGTTTAAAGTTAGCTCTGATACCCCAGCAGAGAAACTCTATTTTCATGCAGGTCAACTCCTAAGGGACTCTAGTGTTGAAAAAGTAAATAATCTCTATCATGTCAAAATGAAAGACCTTCCTAGAAAGCGACAGATCGAATTACACGCATACTGGCTGAGAAGTGCTTTTGCAGGAGCTCCAGATCAAGGATTAGAGGAAGAACGTTTAACCGATTTTAACCGGATTGAAAGCAATATAGCGACAGAAAAAGCGCAAAGTGAGATAATGATGAAATGGGTGTTCCCCGTCATTTTTATGAGCCTCTTACTTTTAGTTCCTCTCTTCTATAGGATGTTTCGTCAGAGTACAAGCATTAAAAAGGTCTTTCCAAAAGATCATCGACTCTACGAACCACCGATGGATTTGCCTCCGATGGTTTTAGCAGAAGCAGTGTATTCAACCTCCTTAGAGGAAGTCAATCCCCTAAACAAATCAGGGTTTGGTAAATTTACTTTTGAACGTTTGATTCAGGCAACCTTGTTGGATTTAGTAGATCGAGGCCATTTATCTATTTTCCAAGGGGATGAGGAACCTTATGTGCGCATTATCAGTGAAAAGGGTTTGTCCAATTTTGAGAAGGAATGCCTGCGCATGACTTTGTCAAATAAGAAAGAATTGGCTATTTCAGAGCTCTTCCCTGATTACCAAGTTTCATCTTCCCTTTACCGTGGTGCCAAAGAGTCAGATGAAAAACATATCCGAGAAACAGGCTCGCGTCTTAAACGCTCCTTTGAAGGAAGACTTCAACGCATTCAGTCTTGTGTCAAGGATAAGGTCCATGTACTTCGTATCCCAAGCTACTATCGTTCCTTGACAAGCGAGGAACGCCGCCTTGCTCTCGGGATGCGAGTTTGTTCAGCCATAACAGCTCTAGGTGGACTGCTATTCTTTTACTATAGCTGGCAAACACATGGTTTCTTTTCGATCCCATTTCTACTCTTAGGATTGACAGGATTAGGGGCTAGTTTCTGGGTTTACCTTGCCACGCGAGGAGCCTATCGCGATGGAGTTCTAACAGAGGAAGGAGCGGAAATCTTCTATCTCTGGACGAGTTTTGAAAATATGCTTCGGGACATCGCTCATCTGGATCAGGCCGAGCTAGAGAGCATCGTCCTTTGGAACCGTCTACTGGTCTATGCGACTCTCTTTGGTTATGCCAAGAAGGTGAGCAAGTTAATGAAAGTTCGCCATATTCAGCTTGAAAATCCAGATTTGAATCTTTATGTAGCCTATGGTTGGCACTCACAGTTCTACACCTCAACTGCACAAATCAAGCAATATACAGCTGTCGCAAATACAGCTAGCAATTACTCTGTATCTTCTGGAAGTGGAAGTTCAGGTGGAGGATTCTCAGGAGGCGGAGGCGGTGGTAGCATCGGCGCCTTCTAAAAAATCTATCGCAACATCTGAAATTATGCTATAATAGAGGACAGAAAAAGGAGTAATGTATGTATTTTATTGAAATTTTGAAGTCAATCTTTTTTGGGATTGTTGAAGGAATTACAGAATGGTTGCCCATTTCAAGTACTGGCCACTTGATCTTGGTTGAAGAATTTGTACAATACAAGGACCAAAATGAAGCCTTCATGTCCATGTTTAATGTTGTCATTCAGCTTGGTGCCATTTTAGCAGTTATGGTCATTTACTTTAATAAGCTTAATCCCTTCAAACCTGGTAAAACTAAGGTCGAAGTTCGTAGAACTTGGCAATTGTGGTCAAAAGTCTTGGTTGCGACCTTGCCTTTGCTATTGGTTTTTAAATTAGATGATTGGTTTGATGCCAACTTCCATAACATGGTTTCAGTTGCAATCATGTTGATTATCTATGGTGTTGCCTTTATCTACCTTGAAAAACGAAATAAGGCGCAAGCCATTGAACCAACAGTAACAGAGCTTGACAAGCTGCCTTATAAAACAGCCCTTTACATTGGGCTCTTCCAAGTCCTCGCTCTTTTCCCAGGAACGAGCCGTTCAGGTGCAACTATCGTTGGTGGTTTGTTGAATGGAACAAGCCGCTCAGTCGTAACAGAGTTTACCTTCTATCTCGGAATTCCTGTTATGTTCGGAGCCAGTGCCTTAAAGATTTTTAAATTTATTAAAGCAGGTCAACTATTGAGTTTTGGACAACTGTTCTTGCTCTTGGTAGCTATGGGTGTTGCCTTCGCAGTCAGCATGGTTGCCATTCGTTTCTTGACCAGCTATGTGAAGAAGCAGGACTTTACACTCTTTGGTAAATACCGTATTGTACTCGGTAGTGTCTTGCTGCTCTATAGTTTTGTGCGTTTATTTGTATAAGAAAAAGCTTGAAGGAAGATTCCTTCAAGCTTTTTAAAATCCTGTCACCGTAATTCCTAGTAAACGGATACCTTTTTCTTTGTAAGCTAGTTCTTCGTAGAGTTGAAGGGCAGTTTGAGAAATCTGACTAGCGTCCTGTGTTGCTTGTGGGAGGCTTTTTCGTCTAGTCAGAGTGGAGAAGTCAGCATATCGTATTTTGAGGATAATGATTTTTCCAGCTTTGTCCTGCTTGCTGAGATTGTGAGCTACCTTTTCTGAGAGAAGAGTCAGCTCTTTTTTAATGTCTTCTTCTACTTGTAGGATCTTTCCGTAGGTTTTTTCCTTGCCAATGGACTTACGAATGCGATTGGACTTGACCGGCGAGTTATGAATGCCCCTTACCTTTCGATAAAGGTCAAAACCGAGTCTGCCGAACCGATCGATTAAAGTGACTTCTGAGATGTCCAATAAGTCCGCACCAGTATAAATGCCCATTTCATGAAGGCGTTCAACTGTTTTTTTGCCCACGCCATGGAATTTAGCAATGTCCATTTGTTTGAGGAAGTCTTGGGCTTGATCTGGGAGAATCACTGTCAAACCATGTGGTTTTTGATAGTCACTAGCCATTTTAGCTAGGAATTTGTTATAAGAAACACCTGCAGAAGCAGTCAGGTGTAGTTCCTGCCAGATATCCTGTTGGATGAGGCGGGCAATTTTGACGGCTGACTTGATACCGAGTTTATTTTCTGTCACATCCAAGTAGGCTTCGTCAATACTCATAGGTTCAATCAAATCAGTGTAGCGTTTAAAAATAGCTCGAATCTCAAGTCCTACAGTCTTATACTTTTCATAATTTCCTGAGATAAAGACAGCTTGGGGACAGCGCTCATAAGCTTCTTTAGAGCTCATGGCTGAATGAACACCAAAAGCCCGCGCCTCATAGCTACAGGTAGAAACGACACCTCGACCACCTGTTTGTCTAGGGTCGCTTCCGATAATGACAGGTTTGCCCTTTAACTTGGGATTATCTCTTATTTCCACCGCAGCAAAAAAGGCATCCATGTCGATATGGATGATTTTTCTGGACAAATCATTTATCAATGGAAATATGAGCATTATTGCACCTTTCTAGCGTCATTTTCTATTCATTATACCTTTTTTTCTGAAAAAATGGAAAAGAGTAATCCTACTTTCAAAAATATAATACAGATTGTGCCTAAAATTAGACTGTATTAGAAAAGAAAGTAACAAAAAAGCCGGATTTCGCTTGTTGAAATCGGTTACTGTGTGGTATACTTGTCTCATGAATGTAACAGATGGCTGTTACTAGAAAGAAAAATGAGGACATTAACATGGTTGTTAAGACAGTTGTTGAAGCACAAGACATTTTTGATAAAGCTTGGGAAGGCTTCAAAGGTGTAGATTGGAAAGAAAAAGCAAGCGTTTCTCGCTTCGTTCAAGCTAACTACACACCTTATGATGGTGATGAAAGCTTCCTTGCTGGACCAACAGAACGTTCACTTCACATCAAAAAGATTGTAGAAGAAACTAAGGCTCACTACGAAGAAACTCGTTTCCCAATGGACACTCGTCCAACATCTATTGCTGATATTCCTGCCGGATTTATCGACAAAGAAAATGAAGTTATCTTCGGTATCCAAAACGATGAACTCTTCAAATTGAATTTCATGCCAAGAGGTGGTATCCGTATGGCTGAAACTACTTTGAAAGAAAATGGATACGAACCAGATCCAGCTGTTCACGAAATCTTTACTAAATATGTAACAACAGTTAACGACGGTATCTTCCGTGCTTACACTTCAAACATCCGTCGTGCTCGCCACGCTCACACTGTAACTGGTCTTCCAGATGCATATTCACGTGGACGTATTATCGGTGTTTACGCACGTCTTGCTCTTTACGGTGCAGACTACTTGATGCAAGAAAAAGTAAACGATTGGAACTCAATCGAAGAAATCGATGAAGAAACAATTCGTCTTCGTGAAGAAATCAACCTTCAATACCAAGCATTGCAACAAGTTGTTCGCTTGGGTGACCTTTACGGGGTTGATGTTCGCAAACCAGCGATGAACGTAAAAGAAGCAATCCAATGGGTTAACATTGCTTTCATGGCTGTCTGCCGTGTGATTAACGGTGCTGCTACATCTCTAGGTCGTGTGCCAATCGTATTGGACATCTTTGCAGAACGTGACCTTGCTCGCGGTACATTTACTGAATCAGAAATCCAAGAGTTTGTTGATGATTTCGTTATGAAACTTCGTACAGTTAAATTTGCTCGTACAAAAGCTTATGACCAATTGTACTCAGGTGACCCAACCTTCATCACAACTTCTATGGCTGGTATGGGTAACGACGGTCGTCACCGTGTTACTAAGATGGACTACCGTTTCTTGAACACTCTTGACAATATCGGTAACTCTCCAGAGCCAAACTTGACAGTTCTTTGGACTGACAAATTGCCATACAACTTCCGTCGCTACTGTATGCACATGAGCCACAAACACTCTTCTATCCAATACGAAGGTGTAACAACAATGGCTAAAGACGGATACGGAGAAATGAGCTGTATCTCATGCTGTGTGTCACCACTTGACCCAGAAAACGAAGATCAACGCCACAACATCCAGTACTTCGGTGCTCGTGTAAACGTTCTTAAAGCCCTTCTTACTGGTTTGAACGGTGGTTACGACGATGTTCACAAAGACTACAAAGTATTTGACATCGATCCTATCCGTGACGAAGTTCTTGAATTCGAATCAGTTAAAGCGAACTTTGAAAAATCTCTTGACTGGTTGACTGACACTTATGTAGATGCTTTGAACATCATCCACTACATGACTGACAAGTACAACTACGAAGCTGTTCAAATGGCCTTCTTGCCAACTAAACAACGCGCTAATATGGGATTCGGTATCTGTGGATTCGCTAATACAGTTGATACATTGTCAGCTATCAAGTACGCTACTGTTAAACCAATCCGTGATGAAAATGGCTACATCTACGATTACGAAACAATCGGTGAATACCCACGTTGGGGTGAAGATGACCCTCGTTCAAACGAATTGGCTGAATGGTTGATCGAAGCTTACACGACTCGTCTACGTAGCCACAAACTTTACAAAGACGCTGAAGCTACAGTATCACTCTTGACTATCACATCTAACGTTGCTTACTCTAAACAAACTGGTAACTCACCAGTCCACAAAGGTGTATACCTCAACGAAGATGGTTCTGTGAACTTGTCTAAACTTGAATTCTTCTCACCAGGTGCTAACCCATCTAACAAAGCTAAAGGTGGATGGTTGCAAAACTTGAACTCACTTGCTAGCCTTGACTTTGGTTACGCAGCTGATGGTATCTCATTGACAACTCAAGTTTCTCCACGTGCTCTTGGTAAGACTCGTGACGAACAAGTTGATAACTTGGTAACAATCCTTGATGGTTACTTCGAAAACGGTGGACAACACGTTAACTTGAACGTTATGGACTTGAACGATGTTTACGAAAAGATCATGTCAGGTGAAGATGTTATCGTACGTATCTCTGGATACTGTGTAAACACTAAATACCTCACTCCAGAGCAAAAAACTGAATTGACACAACGTGTCTTCCACGAAGTTCTTTCAATGGATGACGCATTGAGCTAAGATTCAATTAGAATGAAAAGAAAGCTAGTCTATAGGACTGGCTTTTTTGTGTACTTACATTATCTATTCAAGACTTCAAAAAAATTTTTAAAAAAATAGTCAAATTTGGTCAAAAAGATGTTGACTTTTACTGACTAATGTGATATAGTAGAAACATAAGGAAAATGAATTCCTTAGAAAACTTCATTTTCAATGATCCTATTTCTTGAAAATGTATGATAGATACCCTAGAAAGGGGTGAGGCCTATGTTAAATCTAACAGATTTTGAAAAGAAGATGATAAAAGGCTTATTTAAGAAAGAAAAACCAGAAATTATACGTAGGGTAGCTAGTTAGCTAGTCTAAAATTTTTAAAACAAAGATCAAAGATAGTCAATATCAGAGATCGCATATAATTAAGAATAAACGAGGTAAAGAATATGAACAACAACTTTAATAACTTTAACAACATGGATGATTTATTTAACCAATTGATGGGAGGTATGCGAGGATATAGTTCTGAAAATCGTCGCTACTTGATTAATGGACGTGAAGTGACACCTGAGGAATTTGCTCACTATCGTGCAACTGGTCAATTGCCAGGTAATGCAGAATCTGATGCACAAATGCAACAACACGCTTCAGGTATGAAACAAGACGGTGTCCTTGCTAAACTAGGTCGTAACTTGACAGCGGAAGCTCGTGAAGGCAAGTTGGATCCTGTTATTGGACGAAACAAGGAAATTCAAGAAACATCTGAAATCCTCTCGCGTCGTACGAAAAATAATCCTGTTTTGGTCGGAGATGCAGGTGTTGGTAAGACAGCCGTTGTCGAAGGTCTAGCACAAGCTATTGTGAATGGAGATGTTCCGGCTGCCATCAAGAACAAGGAAATTATTTCTATTGATATCTCAGGTCTTGAGGCTGGTACTCAATACCGTGGTAGCTTTGAAGAAAACGTTCAAAATCTAGTCAATGAGGTGAAAGAAGCAGGGAATATTATCCTCTTCTTTGATGAAATTCACCAAATCCTTGGCGCTGGCTCAATCGGAGGAGACAGTGGTTCTAAAGGGCTTGCGGACATTCTCAAGCCAGCTCTCTCTCGTGGTGAATTGACCGTTATTGGAGCGACAACTCAAGACGAATACCGTAACACCATCTTGAAAAATGCAGCTCTTGCTCGTCGTTTCAACGAAGTCAAGGTCAATGCTCCTTCAGCAGAGGATACCTTTAAAATCCTTCAAGGGATTCGTGACCTCTATCAACAACACCACAATGTCATCTTGCCAGACGAAGTCTTGAAAGCAGCAGTGGATTATTCTATCCAATACATTCCTCAACGTAGCTTGCCAGATAAGGCTATTGACCTTGTAGACGTAACGGCTGCTCACTTGGCAGCTCAACATCCTGTAACAGATGTGCATGCTGTTGAACGGGAAATTGAGGCAGAAAAAGACAAGCAAGAAAAAGCAGTTGAGGCAGAAGACTTTGAAGCAGCTCTCAATGCTAAAACTCGCATTGCAGAATTAGAGAAAAAAGTCGAAAACCACACAGAAGACATGAAAGTGACTGCCACTGTCAATGATGTGGCCGAGTCCGTAGAGCGTATGACTGGTATCCCAGTTTCTCAAATGGGGGCATCTGATATCGAACGCCTAAAAGATATGGCTCATCGTTTGGAACACAAGGTTATCGGCCAAGACAAGGCAGTAGAAGCAGTGGCTCGTGCTATTCGTCGTAACCGTGCTGGTTTTGATGAAGGCAATCGCCCAATCGGTAGCTTCCTCTTTGTAGGTCCAACTGGGGTTGGTAAGACCGAGCTCGCTAAGCAATTGGCACTGGATATGTTTGGAACTAAGGATGCTATCATTCGTTTGGATATGTCTGAATACAGTGACCGCACAGCTGTATCTAAGTTAATCGGTACAACAGCAGGTTATGTGGGTTATGATGACAATAGCAATACTTTGACAGAACGTGTTCGTCGTAATCCTTACTCTATCATTCTCTTGGACGAAATTGAAAAGGCGGATCCTCAAGTAATCACCCTTCTCCTTCAGGTCTTGGATGACGGTCGTTTGACTGATGGTCAAGGAAATACAGTGAACTTCAAGAACACGGTCATTATCGCGACATCAAATGCTGGATTTGGCTATGAAGCTAACTTGACAGAAGATGCAGATAAACCAGAATTAATGGATCGTTTGAAACCATACTTCCGTCCAGAATTCCTTAACCGCTTTAACGCAGTTATCGAGTTCTCACACTTGAATAAGGAAGACCTTCTAAGATTGTGGACTTGATGTTGGCTGAAGTCAACCAAACCTTGGCTAAGAAAGACATTGATTTGGAAGTCAGCCAAGCAGCTAAGGACTTTATCACAGAAGAAGGTTATGACGAAGTTATGGGTGTTCGTCCTCTCCGTCGCGTGGTTGAACAACAAATTCGTGATAAGGTAACAGATTTCCACTTGGATCATCTAGATGCCAAACATTTGGAAGCAGATATGGAAGATGGCGTTTTGGTCATTCGTGAAAAAGCCTAACTCAAGATTTTGAGAATAAAAAAAGAAGGAACTAGCTAAAAGCTGGTTCCTTTTTGTGTTTAGATGATATGGCGCTCAAAGGCATCATCTGAGATTCCTTGTTCCAGGATGAGTTTCGCCCATTCTTTAGCTGAAAGAGGCTGTGGTCCTTGTAGTTTCCGCAAGATTCGATGGTTGTTCCAGGGACATCTTCCCAAGTAGTAGTCTCAGCGATTTCCTTGAGCGAATCCTTAATAACAGCTGCAATTTCGGCACTGGTATGGCGTCCCCACATAATCATGTGGAAGCCTGTACGACAACCAAATGGCGAACAGTCAATCATACCGTCAATGCGGGTACGGATGAGTTTGGCTAAGAGGTGTTCAATGGTGTGAAGACCAGCGGTAGGGATAGAATCCTCATTTGGCTGTACCAAGCGAATATCAAAGTTGGAGATGACATCTCCCTTTGGCCCTGTTTCCTCCCCAATCAAGCGAACATAAGGTGCTTTGACAATGGTGTGGTCAAGTTCAAAACTTTCAACAATAACTTCTTTTGACATGGTAGTTCCTTTCAGTTTTCTTCTTTCATTATATCATAAAGGGTGCTGTTGAGATAGAGAGAAAACCTCTCCGATGAAGGAGAGGTTTGAGTTTTTTATTTGCGATATAAGCGGTCGTATTGGTAATAAGGGTCAAAGGTTACGTTGATGCCTAGCTTGCGAAGGACGTTCTTGTCTTCATCGGTCAAGATGATGGTTGAATGAGCTTCGCTTCCTTTGAGATTCCCAAGTTCTTCCATGGCACGCGCAGCATCAGGATTTTCCATAGCTGTGATTGCAAGTGCAATCAGGATTTCATTTGAGTGGAGGCGAGGATTGCGACTACCGAGATGATTGATTTTAAGACCTTGAATTGGTTTGACGACTTCAGGCTCGATGAGTTTCACTTCCTTAGCGATGTTAGCTGATTTTTTGATGGCATTGATCAAGGCAGCAGCTGTAGGACCAAAGAGTTCAGAGTTTTTACCAGTCACGATTTCCCCATTTGGCAATTCAAGGGCTAGGGCAGGGCCACCAGTTTCTTCTGCTTTTTGGCGTGCAGCGACAGCAACCTTACGGTCTGCAGGTATGATGCCGAGGTCGTTCATGAGAAGTTCAATCTTCTTGACAGCAGTTTCTCCGACTTTTTCAGCTTTAAAATCAAGAACAGTCTGGTAGTAGCGACGGATGATTTCTTGTTTAGAAGCTTCGATAGCAGATTCATTATCAGTAATAGCGAAGCCAACCATGTTGACACCCATGTCTGTTGGTGAAGCGTATGGAGATTCACTAGGATACGTTCCAACATACGCTTGAGCACTGGGAAAATTTCGATATCACGGTTGTAATTGACAGTGGTTTCTCCGTAGGTTTGGAGATGGAAAGGGTCAATCATATTAACATCATCAAGGTCTGCGGTTGCAGCCTCGTAGGCCAAGTTGACTGGATGATGAAGGGGTAGGTTCCAAACTGGGAAGGTTTCAAACTTAGCGTAACCAGACTTGATGCCATTGAGTTGGTCATGGTACATATTGGACATACAAGTTGCCAATTTTCCAGAACCAGGTCCAGGAGCTGTCACGACGATCAAGTTACGACTGGTTTTGATGTAGTCGTTTTTCCCCATACCTTCAGGAGAAATGATGTGGTCCATATCGGTCGGATATCCTTTGATCGGATAATGAAGATAAGAATCAATCCCGTTTTTATCTAACTGGTTGCGGAAGGCATCTGCAGCGGGTTGTCCAGCGTATTGTGTGATGACAACCGAACCAACAAAAATTCCCAGCTCATTGAATTTGTCAATCAAACGAAGAACTTCTTGGTCATAAGAAATGCCTAGGTCACCACGCGCTTTAGAATGTTCGATATTGCTTGCGTTAATGGCGATCACAACTTCAACCTTCTCTTTCAATTCTTGCAAGAGCTTGATTTTATTGTCAGGCTCATAACCAGGAAGAACGCGAGCAGCGTGGAAATCTTCTAACATTTTGCCACCAAACTCCAAGTAGAGCTTGCCGTCAAATTGGTTGATGCGCTCCAAAATGTGGTCGCGCTGTAGATTCAAATATTGTTCAGAACTAAAAGCTTGTTTTTTCATTTTTTTACCTCTGACCTCTATTATAATAAAAAATTGGAAGATAGGAAACTACGGAGTCAAAAAAGAAATCAAAAAGATTAGGCAAACGCTTGCACTAAGTTTGAAAAAGCGCTATCATAGACTATAGATTATTAAAATAATGAGGTAAGAAGATGCAAGAAAAATGGTGGCACAATGCCGTAGTCTATCAAGTCTATCCCAAGAGTTTTATGGACAGCAACGGAGATGGAATTGGCGATTTGCCAGGAATTACTAGTAAGTTAGACTATCTAGCTAAGTTAGGAATCACAGCGATTTGGCTTTCTCCTGTTTATGATAGTCCTATGGATGATAATGGTTATGATATTGCTGATTATCAAGCGATTGCAGCTATTTTCGGAACCATGGAGGACATGGATGAACTCATCGCAGAAGCTAAGAAGCGTGATATTCGAATTATCATGGACTTGGTAGTCAATCATACCTCGGATGAACACGCCTGGTTTGTTGAGGCCTGTGAAAATCCTGATAGCCCTGAGCGAGACTACTATATCTGGCGGGATGAGCCCAATGATTTGGAGTCTATCTTTAGTGGATCCGCCTGGGAATACGATGAAAAGTCGGGTCAATACTATCTCCACTTTTTCAGTAAGAAACAGCCCGATCTCAACTGGGAAAATGAAAAACTTCGCCAGAAAATTTACGAGATGATGAACTTCTGGATTGATAAAGGTATTGGTGGTTTCCGTATGGATGTCATTGACATGATTGGGAAAATTCCTGATGAGAAAGTAGTCAATAACGGTCCTATGCTCCATCCCTATCTCAAGGAGATGAACCAAGCCACCTTTGGTGACAAAGATCTCTTGACAGTAGGAGAGACCTGGGGTGCAACGCCAGAGATTGCTAAGCTCTACTCGGATCCAAAGGGACAAGAATTGTCTATGGTCTTC
>BNJU01004009.1_pt1 | contig 96206 bp, 159 predicted proteins | sample 8539281 | NCBI WGS metagenome assembly BNJU01 (sample SAMD00202456, study PRJDB9452) | human saliva metagenome | isolation source: human saliva | place: Japan
TGGACAGCCGTCCACCATTTTTCTATTCCATGTTACTGACTTGGCAAGGTTACGCGGTTTATCCACGTCTAACCCTTTACCAAGAGAAGTGTAGTACGCGATAATTGCGTTACCACAACAGATACGATTGGTGCTAAGATTGGCACCGCTGGAACGATGATATCGTCGCCTTCTGCTCAACACCTTCCATCGCGATTGTTGTTACGACAGCGCCACGAGCTTTCACCTCGATATTTCCGCGAGTGTGGCTTGCTACAACTGGTTCGCTTAATAATGCGATAACTGGAGTGCCTTCTTCGATAAGGGCGATTGTTCCGTGTTTTAATTCCCCTGCGGCAAAGCTTTCAGTTTGCACGTATGAGATTTCTTTTAATTTCAATGCTGCTTCCATTGCTACATAGTAGCTCAAGTGACGACCGAAAAGTTAGCATGAGTTTAATGCTCGTTCACTAAGTCTTGAACGGCTTGTTTGTCTGATAATACGCTCGATTGAAGCAACGACACCTAAGTCATGCTTCATGTCGAATGGAGCTTAACCCTTTAGAAGCGCGTAATGCGTCTGTTAAACGGCCATACTGCGATTTGTGCAGTGTGCTTTTGTTGAAGCTACGGCGATTTCAGGACCTGCGTGTAATAGTAAAGTATAGCTTGCTTCACGAGAAAGAGTTGACCCTTTCACATTTGTGATTGTTAATGATGGGAAGTTTTGCTCGTTTACTTTTACTAACGCTTGACGGCTGTCCGCTGTTTCTCCACTTTGTGATAAGAAAATGAAGAATGGTTTTGTGATAATAATGGTGGTTGGTGGTGTGCAAAATTCACTCTACAAAGTGAACTTCTGCTGGGATTCCGGCCAGTTGTTCTACTAGCAGCTTTACCAACCCATGCTGCATGAGATAGCTTGTTCACTGAGCGACAAATCACGTAAAATGCACGGTCAGCTGCTTCAAAAATGCTGTCTTGGATTTTCTTTATCGACTTATGATGACCATTTCGTCTTGATAACGTTTTGGATGTTTACAGTAATACAGCTGGTTGTTCCATCCATTTCTTTCAGCATAGTGGTGAGGTCAGCCCTCTCGATCAAAGTCTGCATCATGGTCTGCAACGGATGGCGTACGTTCTACTGGTCACACCGTCGAGTGTTTCGATTTCACTGCAAGATGTCTGTCTTATTCGTGTAACTCTTCGTGCTTGATTTCGAGTCCTGACTGGTCTGTTTCAGCGATTGTTGCCATTGCATCTGGAGCGAGATCGCGTTGATAACCTTCGCCACCCCTACTAATAATGGGCTCTTATGTTTTGCTGCGTGAGAACGCCTGGTTTTCGCTGTCTGCTCGACCGAGTGCGAATGAGCGCGGTTTTCTTTTAACGCGCGCGACCGGAATGCTTCTTTTCCTGATAAAGTTTTCTTTTCGTCATAAGTGTTCTACTAGAAGTTTACGGCCTTCTGTATCTGTTTGAGATTTGAAAGTCAGCGTCGCTTAGAAATTTGCGCAATTCGTCATGGTTTTCAACTAACGCCGTTGGCCGCTAATGTGAGACGACACTAATTGCGAGTGAGTGAGGGTGAGGCGGTGCTTTTCTGTCGCCGGATCGTGTGTTGCCCAACGAGTACGCAATCCCCGCAAATGCTGGAATTTCTTCATCACTGCATCACGAAGATTTTGGAGTCGTCTAGCACGTTTCACTGTGCTGTTCGATGTACTTCACTGATCCATAATAAATAGTCCTGCAGTGCTGATCCACGATACTCAAACTTTTCTAATCCGTTGCCCACTACAGTTTGGGTTCTGTCGTGTCCAATACATCCTACGATTTCCGCACATAATTTTAACTCCTTTTATAAGAGGTCCTGTTGGCGACTTCTTGTTGTCATTTTGATTATGTTTCTGGTGCCGTTTCAATTTGGCTCCATTCCTTGCGAAAATGGTTTGTAGGCTATGAAACTGTAGACTGCTGCGCGGAGTCATCTCGTGTTTCCGACCGCTCATTCACTCGTCGCTGTTTTCCAGCAGGCCTGGCGCTATCCTTATCGCTTCCTTCAGCTTTCATGGAGATTTTTCGAAAACATGTACTGTCATAACCGATGAGCGATCCAAAAGCAACTAATGTCTTTTCATCGCCTTTTCCATGCAAAACCTTGCACCTCCTCAAAGCGCACCCTTATCGCGTTTCTAAAGCGCAGATTCACATAAGTACCACTTTTACATTTTCCAGATTCTTCGTTATTAAAGCTTTGGAACTTTTGTGTCTTTCTCTACTGCAGATGAAGTTGTTGGCCATAGAAAAGCACACTGTCTATCTTCCTCCTCTCAGAGAACAGTAGTTTGTCGTGAGTGGTGAAAGACACACATGATGTTTTCGCTTTCTAGCTGGGCTATTCGGTCAAAAAGCCTGTGTAACGGTTTTGGATTCTATGATCGCAATAATGGCGAGCGTACTCGAGACGAATTACTGCCTCTGTTTGTTCCACTAGAGAGGCAGTTTGAGAGTCCGAGAGGAACTGAGGCCATGAGGCTCGGTCCGGTGCAAGCTATTATCGCTGATATGAAGATGTCAAGAAACTTCTTCGAGTAGTAGCGCATATTAACTTATGATAATTGAATGGTTTGGAGCTTCTGAGTGATCCGAACATCGTGGACGCTATCTCTTAGCGCACACCTCCTACGCACAAACTGCGTATTCTCATGAAGCTCTTCTGAGTGCGTAACCTTGCCCCATGCCAGAAACGCAGTCCACCAACCATTTGGAAAATATTGCTCCGCCGCTACTAAGAACCTTTGCTTAGCAACTTACCTTTGCCCTTCGATTCCTTCTGTGCGCGTTTGTTTGCTTCGTTTTTCAGCTTGGGCGTCACGGTCGCCTGAACCATTTTCTACCCATCGCTGCGGGACTGCTTCCATTCCGCGATAACGTCTTGAAAGCGTCCTCGAAGATTTCAGGTCGCGGAGATTCATCACGTTCCCGGCAAACGTAGCTTCTAACATCACCGCATGCCCACCCGCTGCGATAGCTTGGCGATATCTCCTGAGTGCTTAATCCACCGTCATGCGATGATCAGCTTTGCAGAATTCTTTTCGCAGCTGTTGCGGCATCGTAAATCGCTGTGATTTGCGGAACCCCTCACCACCGCAACGGCACGAGGTTGTACAGATAGAACCGGGTCCGATTCCGACTTTTACGACGTCACGCCTACTTCGAATAAAAGGCACGTGTTCCTTCGCCTGTCGCTACGTTTCCGGCAATCAATGTTGCGTCAGGGGACGTTTCGCCAGTTTCTTTAATTTTGCGAATCACGCGGCACTATGACCGTGCAGTATCAGATGACGATAGCGTCTGCACCTGCGTCAGAGTAATGCTTTTGCGCGTTCAAACGTATCGAAGTAATCCCCTGCTGCGGCCACGGTAAACGTCCGTGTTCGTCTTTAGCAGCGTTCGAATTCAATCACTTTCTCGATGTCTGATCGTAATTAAACCAGCGAGGCAGCCGTTGTCATCTACTAAAAGGTAGTTTTCGATTTTATGTTTTTGAAGAATAAACTGGCATCTTGAGGGATGTTCCTACTGGAGCTGTTACGAGTTCTCTTTTGTCATTACTCTCGTCAATTAAAATGGAATAATCTGAAATGAATCGTAGTCACGGTTTGTCAAAAATCCCAACGAGGTGACGTGTTTCTCAAAGTCGTCTACGATTGGGACACCACTAAGTACGGTATTTTGCCATGAGGTCTTCTGCGTCTTGTACTTTTATGGGATGGAGTTAAGAAAAAATGGGTTGATGATAACGCCACTTTCTGAACGTTTTGCTTTATGAACTTCTTCTGCTTGCTCTGCAATAGACATGTTTTTATGAGATCACGCCCTAATCCACCTTGACGACGCAATCGCAATCGCCATTGTTGAATCTGTGACGGTATCCATGCTTGCACTCATTAAAGGAATATTGAGACGAATGTTTTTTGCTAATTGCACGCTAAATCCACGTCATTTGGCAGACATGACTCTCCAGCTGGAATTAAGTAAAAACATCATCGAATGTGTATCCTTCTTTTGAAATTTTGTTTCCCATTTTGACATCAGCACAAAACCTCAGTGATTGAATTTATTAACGAATAATATACCACTTTTAAAAGAAAAAGCAAGCTTTTCTATAGAAAAATCCTGTTAATTCATGGAAGTTTCATCTTTCATTGTTCGTTTTTAATGAGTTTAATTTTTCACGAAAAAATACAAAGCTTCGGAATTATGCTACACTTATAGTGACAAAGAAAGGATGATTCATATGAAAAAACAACTCATACCAGCAGTTGCACTAAGCTTCATTCTCCTTGGCTGTTCGAGCAAGAACACTCCCCGCTGAAACAACCACGAGTTCAGAAGGCGACTACTGTAGAAACAACGAGCACGACAACTACAACCACAGCAACGGAAACAACGGTTCAAAGTACAGAGGCTTCTTCTGAAGCGACTTCTGCGACTGAAGCTACTACGCAAGCGCAGGCTGCAAAGTGGCAACGCAGACCTTTCCCTTGGATATGACATCATCGTCAATAAAAACACGCACTACCGTCGACTTACGCGCCCGGCGAAGATCCAACGGCTGGCCAACAGAGTGCGCGCATTAATTCATCGCATGCAAGAACTCGGCTATCCCGATTAGCGACTCATACAGCGGATATCGTTCTATGACTATCAAAGCCGAAGTCTATAACGACTATGTAGCCCGTGAAGGACAAGCGGCCGCAGACACGTACTCTGCCCGTCCAGGATATAGCGAACACCAAACAGGGCTCGCCTTCGATATCCTCGACTCACGGAAACCCTACTCGATGGTCCCAGAATACAGCGACGCCATCCACTGGCTTCATACACATGCCCACGAGTACGGCTTCATCGTCCGATTCCAACCAGGCAAGGAAGCCATCACGGGTTACCAACCCGAAGCATGGCACTTGCGCTACGTCGGTGACAAAGCCACTGCCATTTACCAATCCGGCTTAAGCTTGGAAGAGTACTTTGGGGTTCCTGGTGGAGGTATGAATAGCAGGATATGAGGGCGAACGCTCATGGACTGATCACTGGACTGATATTCCGCAAGGGACTTTGAAAAAGTCGTGCGGACATATCAGGAAGTGGACGTCAGTCCTCTGAGCCGGAGTTCAACTACACGAGTAATCTGCAAAAAACAACAGCTACCTTGTTTTCTACAAGGTGGCTTCTTATATCTTCATAATTTGTAATCAGTTGAAACAGCAAGGTGAATTCACCTTGCTTTTTTATTATTGAATATACGTCAAACTCTTACCGATAATAAACGTTGTGGTCACATTATGCAATACCGCTAATAGACTAGGGAGAAACAATATCAATCAAACCTAATCCCATTAAGAACGAATTAATACCCTACTGTATGTTTTAAATTGGAATCTAATTGGCGATTCAGTTGTTCGGTTATATTTTTCCAAAACCTCTAATCCCGTTAATTGTTCATTTAAGAATAAGATATCACTGGCTTGACGAGCAATATCTGAAGCACCTGCCATAACAATACCTACATTTGCAAGAGAGAGTGCAGCAGAATCATTAATTCCGTCTCCAATCATTAAAACATGATGACCTTCCTCTTGAAGCTGCTCAATTACTTGATGCTTTTTGTTCTGGCTTCACTTGTGTATAAACTCTGTCAAATGGAATCAGCGAGCAAATTGTTTCTGTACGTTTTTTGTATCCCCTGTAAGAAGTACAATCTGTTTTTCCTTTTTTTCTTTTTAACTCTTTCAATAATGCAATCGCTTCTCCTCTTAACGGAGTATCAATAAGAAAATGGCAATTAATTTTCCGTCATAACTTAAATAAAAGTAAGTTGTATTTTTGGCTATATTCTTCAATTACTGCTTTTTGCTCATTGGAAATAGTCGTCTTCTCATCTTCTAATAATTCCAAACTTCCGATGACGACTCTTTTTCCATCAATCGATGATACGATTCCTTTTGAAGCTACGTGAGTTAATTTCCCATGCATTTCCTCATGTTCAATCCCCTCATCTTCTGCCTTCTTAACAACAGCCGTCGCAATCGGGTGGTAAAAATGTTCCTCCAAACAAGCTGCAATTCGTAAAACTTCCTCATCATCATATCCTTCATACGCAATAATTCGTTGAATTTTTTGGAACTCCAGTTGTCAATGTTCCTGTTTTATCAAAAACAAAAGTATCAACTTGTGCATATTCATCTAAAGAATTAGATCCTTTAATGACAATCCCCTGATTAGAAGCTGCTTTAATGGCTGTTAAATAAGTTGCTGGTGAAGATAATTTTAACGCACATGAATAATCCACTAATAGGAAAGTTAGTGCTTTAGAGACTGATCGTGTGAATAAATACGTCAACGCCATCCCGATGAAAATTATATTTCACTAATCCGTCAGCTTTTTCCATTAATTGCTTTTTGCTGTTTCGATTGATGAAATTCACTCGATTTAATCAGTTGAACAATTTGCTGCAAGCGTAAGTTTTGTTGCTTATTCGTCACTTCTACTAGTAGTTCGCCATGCTCTACAACTGTATTAGCGTAGACCATATCCCTCAATCTTCTTAGCAGACAGGGAAAGACTCACCTGTTAATGAACTTTCATTTAAGTAGCCTCTTCCATTGACAACTCTTCCGTCAAAGTAAATTTCTTGACCTTCTGTTGCAACGAAAGATATCTCCTACTTCAACATGATTACTCATTTTTCTTGAAGCGCTCGCCTTCTTTTTTTCAATCCATATTTCATAAATATTATTTGTTAAGTTCTTTTCGAGCTCTTCAATCGATTTCTTTTGGGACCAGTCATCTAAATCGTCTCCTAAATTTAATAGGAACATAATCATATCTGCAGTCTTATGATCTCCCATCGCCATAGAAGTTGATATCGCCACAAAATCGAGTAAACTCATAGAAAGTTTTTTCTCACAAATTGATTGGAAAGCAGCCTTTCCAAACTTCACCATTTTCATAAGTATCCATCCCATACGAATAGGTGTTGGAAGAAGGACTTTTGAAAGCATTCTTCTATAGAGATGCGTTGAAATAATATCATATGGTGAAGAAGCTACTAGCCACTGGACTTCTTTTTGTTTTTCAATTACGTTCTCCATTTGAATCAAAGATAAAAACCTTTGAACTTGTTGAACTTTCCCTTGAGTAAAATAAACTCCTACATGTTTTAAATCATTATAAAAGTGCAGTTTTTCAATACCTGGGACTGTGCAAGCTAGTTCCTCTAAATACATTTGAACTGGATGCGGACATGTAAAAGGGAGCTCTAAACGTACTCTAGAGTTTGATTGATGTTTAATAATAAACTTCATTATTTTTCACTAGTTTCTACTACTAATTCTGCACTTTTTTCTTCAGCATATAAGTCTTTTGCTTCTTCTAAGACATCATCTGCATGTTGTTTTACAGTAGAAACAGTTGCGTCAATACCATCTTTTAATTTATAAGAAGTAGCGACCGCTTTAGCATATACATGCTTTGCGTCTTTGCTCGCTAATAGTTTTTAATCCTAACGATCCAAATAAAACTCCTCCCGCAAATACACTTGATTTTTTTAGCAAATTTTCCTAAACTAATAAGTTCTTTAATCATTATGATTACCTCCATTTTTTTCTAATTAGAATTATTCAATTCTTATTATAGTATACAGATTTAAACTCCGACTTTCAATAATGAAAAACTTAAGATTCTCTTGGTCTCTTTCGCTTTCAAACTAAAAAAACTACCTTGTTTTTTTCTACAAGGTAGCTTATTTTTTCTCTAACCAAAAGAATGCCTGTGGTAATTTTCCTCAGCATTTCCAATAAAACATTTTCCATGTGCAAATAGAACATTGACAGGATTCCACGCTTTTATTTGTTGATAACACTTTTGAGCTGTTTCCTTATTAAAAAAGAATGTCATTCTTAAATCTCTTGGAGTATGCCCTTTTGGATATGTATTATCCCCGATTTTAAACAAGAAACGATGCAAACATGAACACTCTTCTCCAACTTCAATATTCTCAATTAAGTCCGTTAGAATTAACGTTTTACTCTTTTTGTGGAAAAATACTGACTCTTCTATAACGGCACTTCCTTCAAACGGAAGATAATCAATTTCATCTAGCCAACTAATGTCGATTGTTTTATCTAAGATTGTATAACTTTGGATATATGGAGAGTTGTCAAAAATTTTTCTCCAATCCTTTTGTCGCCCAAAGTTTCGCATCCGGATAGGCTTGACTCCACTCTTCCATATATACGTAATGCAATTTATTTGGAGCAACTATATGCTTCATGACCTAGCTCATCAATTTCACTTCGCAACTGCGGTGTTAAATGAATAGGAGAATGAATCCATAAGTCATTATTTTCCAATCGCACCACTGTCATTCGAGTGCTAAAATGGCACTTGAGTAATTTTTAAAATTCATCTCAACAATTTCACCATCAACAATCCAGATATCCCTCATCGATAGTCTTCAACGTATACAATGGCTCGTATAGTTTCACTGAACATTTCATATAAATCCACCAATTTTTATAGACTAATACACTTCATAATTTCGTAATCAGCGGGGAGTTTTTTTCTTTAGGAGTTTTTGGAGACGTTTATGGTATTGCTGCAGGAAGACCATATTTTTGGCACGCAACGCTCTCTCATGCAACACTTTTTGCCACATGATCCGCGAAAGCTGACGCAGTTTCTCGTCCAACCATTATACGTCATGAATTTTGAACGATTGAATTTATAGAACACGGTATCCATCTGTTGCGCCATAAAAGTACACGTACATTTCCTCAAAGCGGTCAAAGGTCGGATTATAGTACACCGCCTCGCTCGTTGGTTGCCACTGCGTCGTCGGCTCTAAATATCTTCGCCAAATACGCATGAATCTTATCCATCTGCTCATCCGTCACATCAATCGTATAAATATGCAACGCTTTTTGGTAGTGGTTTTTACAAAAAGAGCATATACTCCTCGCGCGGTGCCTTTAATCAGAACACCTTCAGCAATCCAGCCCCCGAGCTTCAAGTCGCGCTCATCATAGTTCCCATAAGAATAGACGTAGCATCGATACATAAATCCACGTGCCCCAGCGGACCATTGCCACGCTCAGCCACATGCACGAAAAATCTCGAAACGACTCTTGGCAAGCGGCGGATACGGAATCGGATAAAGGGACAAACGGGTCCGGCATATTCACTTTTTGGAAATGAGTGTAGTACTTTTTCGTACAACCTTCTCCATTAATTTCTTCTCTGCCATCACAAAACTCCTCACACTGTCAATAGGCCTATTGTAGCATAAATTCACGTGTGTTCAGTTACTTTTTATAAAAAGTCCTTTCTTAATAAAATTTCATATTTTTATATTGAACAGGTATTTTTTTAATTCAGCAGCACAGGTAAAATATAATGAGCGAAAAAGTAGTAGGAATATTAAACGATAAAATTATAAACCTTTTAAATCTCGATCCTGATTTGGAAGGAAAAGAAATTTTTCTTTCTTCTAAGCGGAAAAAGCATATGAAAAAAACATAAGAGAATTTTTTTGGATTTTGAAAAGAGTTTTAATGAAATACATCTGGTTATTAACGAGCCTAACTACGTTGGTTTACACCCTAGATGGTCAATCAATTCAGTTCATTAAAGTGACAAACGAAAAATGTTCTGTTAGCTGTTAAATTAGATAAATATCTAGACGTAAGAACAATGTACGTTATTACCGATAATAAACTGCAAAACTATTTGAATAGTGGACGAATTAAAAAGTTTTAAGTATAATATATTTACAAAGAACATTGAGGATAGAACAGGCAGCTATCGCACCCTTGTGGTCTGAAAGAGATGTGGAAAGGTCACTCCACCAATGTTCACTTTGATAAAAGCGGTCTTCGGACTGCTTTTTATTTTACAACAAAAAAACCTCCCGTCAGAAACGAGAGGAAAAAGGATAGAGTTTTATTTACTTGGGAGTAAATAATTCTTATTTGGGAATACAATTACTATAACTAAGTTTTATGAAGAAATTGTGACGTTTAATCCCAATTTTCTAGAAATTTAATACCCCAAAGATAGCATGCATACCGGCAACGTAACCCGTTACAAAAGCTGCGGTGATATTGTACTCACCAGTGTACCCGTGGATGTCTAACAGCTCTCCGCAGAAATACAATCCTTGGGTTAATTTCGACTCTAAAGTTTTCGGGTTCACTTCTTTCAAAATGAACGCCTCCACCTGTCACAAATCCCTTCTCAATCGGCAATGAGCCATTGACGGTAAAGCGGAAATTGTAAGGGCTTCTTTAATCTGTGCCCAGTTGGCGTCAGCTTAGACGATTGACCGCCGTTTGGTCGCTAATCCCCACTTTTTTTCTAGTAAAAATTCTACATATCGTTCAGGAAGTAACCCTTTTAAGTGATTTTTAATGGATTTTAGAGGTGCATCCTCCACAAACGAACGAAACTGTGCATCGAGTTCGGCGTCGCTCATGTCAGGCAAAGCATTCAGACTCATCACGACGTCCTTCTTGCCTTCTTTCTCCCTGCACTTGATGCACGAAGCTTGAACAACGTAAGACAGCAGGACCGCTCACCCCAAAATGCGTGAAAATCATATCCATCTGATGCGTCACAACAGGCTTCCCTTTACCGTTTAAGACACTAAGCGCCACATTGCGAAGCGACAACGCACGAAGCTCGCCCTTCTTGATGAACTCCTCGCCACTCGTTAGCGGAACTTCTGTGGCAAAGAGCGTGTAATCGTATGGCCAGCTACTTTCGCGATACCATACCCGTCTCCTGTCGACCCCGTCTTCGGATAAGATTTCCCACCCGTCGCCAAGATAACCGCATCAGTTTCGAGTTGCTCGCCATTATCCAGCTCCACTACTCGCACGGCTCCATCGCTCAAACGAATCGTCTTCACTTTCACATTCGTACGCACTTGCACGCCCTAATTTCTTAATCTCCTGAATAAACGTCTCTAGAATCGTCTTTGCCGAATCCGTCACTGGGAACATACGCCCGTGATCCTCTTCCTTTAATCGCACGCCGCGACTCTCGAAGAACTGAATAATATCCTGATTATCAAATTGCGAAAAGGCACTATATAAGAAGCGTCCATTCCCCGGAATGTGCTTCACGATTTCTTCTGGGGTACGACGGTTCGTCACATTACAACGCGTTCCACCCGTGTGTAATAATTTCTTTCCAAGTGTTGGATTCTTCTCAAGCAATACAACTTCAGCCCCATGCATCGCCGCACTGACTGATGCCATCAATCCGTCGTTCCTCCACCAATAACAATAACTTTCATACTTGCCTCCAATTTTCTTTGTCCAAACCATTATAAAGCATGCAAAATAAAAAAGCCTAGAGAAACTCTCTAAGCTTAAAGTTATCTATCACTCTTTAAAGTTTTTCGCGCATAGGAAGTAAGAAACGCCTGAAAGAACCGACAAACATCCACCCATAAGCAACGGGCCAAAATACAATTCTAAGCCTCTACTGAAACTACTGATGATATTTATAACGACTGCATTGATTGCCTCTAAACCTGGAACTGTTGCTAGAAGTGTGAGTACTACCGGAATAAGCAGCACTGCCCCTGCTAAAACAAATAAGTTTGAGACTTTGTTAGGAACTCGTTCGTCATCTTTATAGTAGAGCGCACTTTTTATAGCGACAATGAATACGAGAGGATTCAATATCCACATACCATATTGAACGGTATTCTGTATCGAATCACTTTTCGCAATTGCCGCAAAAGTTAACAGAAATGGTGATAGGACTGAAAAACCACCACCAATAAACCCTACCAAAGCACTAATCATTGCCCATTTTTTATCTTTCATCAAATACAATCCCCTTTTAATCGGTTTACCGAATTTTCTATATCCTATATTGCACCGTTACTCTTTAAAGTTTTTCAAGCAGACCGCATACCCAATGCCGCTCAAAATCGATAGAAGGGCGACAAATACTAACAATAGAAATAAGAGAGAGAAGGCATCCTGTACAGCAGGAATAGCACTAAACAACCAATATAATAAGTCATTTAAGAAGGGAATACGGCCTACAATAAAAATGAAGATTGGAGTACAGCCGATAGCCCCTGATAAGACAAACGTATTAGCTACGAATGTAGAAACTCTGTCATCTCCTTTATAGTAAAGTTTACTCTTCAAAGCCACACAGAAAATCGCTACATACGTACACAGCATTAGAATTGCTATGAAACCCATCGCCGATCCGTTTGCTCCGATTCCTGCAGCGAGTAATACCAAGGGAGACACCATTAAAAATGCCCCTCCAATAATGCCCACATACGCACTCCAGATTGCCCATTTTTTACTTTGCATATTTTCTTCTCCTTTAAGTTTTTAGTCCTCAAAATTCCTTGATCAAAAGCATAGAATAAGCTTCGTTCCGGACTAATCTTCTAAATCTTGAATACAGCTAGCGTACCCAGCACCTCCAGAAATTGACAAAAAATTCCAACAATAAACATTAGTGGGGAATAGATAAAAATTGGAATCAACCCTAGAATTCCCGCCAGCAAAAACCAATCAGAAACCGACTTCGCGACTCGTTTATCTTTCTTATAGTAAATTTTAGCTCTTATGGCTACATAGAAAATAGTCGCCCACGTACACATTACTAGAATACTGATAATTCTAGCCAACTGCTCATTCCTTGCGATAAACAAAATCAGCGGAGATACTGTTAAAAATATTCCGCCTAGAATCCCTACAAACGCACTGATTTTAGCCCATTTTTTACTTTTCATATTCTTGTCTCCTTTAAATCTTAAGTTCTCAAATTTCCTTAGTAAAACCCACAAAATGAGCTTCGTTTTGCACTATTCTTTAAAATTTTGAATACAGTCAGCGTACCCAATACCTCCAATAATCGACAGGATTCCAAAACTCCGTATCCATAGAAATATATTCGCAAAAGGCTCATTTCCAGACTGAATAAATTCGTCATACCCAGGTAAAACATCGCTTAAAAAAGGAATGTGCCCTAGCAATCGGATGAAGATTGGGACAAATGCTAAAATACCGACCAGTAAAAATAAATCAGTCGCCCACTTGTGTACTCGAGGGTCTCCTTTAAAGTGTTTTTTGCTTTCATAAGCAGTAATTAAAATCATTACAACCGTATATAACACTAAAAAGGCTGTCACCATTAACAATGGGCTACTCAACCCCATCAATGAGATGAATAACACGGTTGGGGCTACCGCTAAAAACAACCCGCCAAGAATTCCGACCTTAACACACTTTAACACCAACTTTTTGTCTTCCATATTCGAATTTCCTCTCTATTTGTAATTTTCGAATTCCTTTCAATAAAACCCATCAAATGAGCTTCGTTCCACACTATTCTTTAAAGTTCTTCAGGCAAGAAGCGTAACCGAGTCCGCTAATAATCGACAGCACCCCAACGACTATGATAGGCGGAAAGAGAATCAGAAAAATATCCACTTCTTCCTCAACCAAATCAAAGAATTTAAGTACGGCTTGATCTAAAAAGAGAACTTTACTGAGGATCACGATAAGAATTGGGGCACACCCTAAAATCCCTGCCAGTAAAAACAAGTTCGAGGCCCACGTCTTAACTCTGGAATCTCCTTTATAATAAATAGCACTTTTAAGAGCGACGACGAAGATTGTCACATAAGTAGCCACTATCAGTAGGGCTGCTATCGTAAATAAGAACCCATCTGCTCCGAGCCCTGCAGCAAATAGTACTACAGTGGCCACTAGCAAAAAGCGCTCCTCCCTTAATGCCGACATTAGCACATCGTACCGCCCATGTTAAATCTTCCATCACATACCTCTCCCTTAGTCCTAATCCTTAAATTTCCTTAGACAAATCGCATAATAAATGCCCCATACTACGGATAAAATCGCGGATAGAAACATTAGACCAAGTACACGTTCAAAGCCCTCACTTCCGTCGAATAACGCGTCCATTATCCAATCAACGAGTCCGCTAAACATTGGAATATTTACCAAAGCAAGCAGTAAGGTGACAACGAACCCTACTCCGCTTGAGGCCACAAATAAATTGGCACCCACCTGATTCACACGTTCATCCTCTTTATAATAGTGCGCACTTTTTCAACGCTACGAAAAATAATTCCAAATGTCGTCACTAATAACGCAAGGGACACCATTGCTCCATCACGACTGGCGCCAATTCCGGCCGCCAATAACACCAATGCGAAAAAAGATCGCTAAAGGCCCACCTAGAATCCCCACGAAACGCACTAATTTTTGGCCCCATCTTTTTATCTTTCATCTTCTCAACTCCTCTAACGGTCAAATCGATTTAACGAAATTAAATATCCAGCTCCAGAAATTAACCCCAATAGTCCAGAAACTCCGCCCGTGATAATGAGAACGGATCCCATTCCACCGATTTGAAGTGTTACATCATTGATACCTGTTAATCCTGGAATATAGGAAACGAGAACCGGCAGCGTCGCAATAACTCCTAAACTGGCTGCCAGTAAAAAAATTTTTGTAATCCAATACGGAATTTCGCCCGTCTTTTTATAATAGCGATGACTAATTCTAGCGACAATGAACATCACCCAAATAAACGCAACGAGATAAATAAACATCATCTGCGTTTGGTGCAGAATCTGAAGTGTTTCTTCTGAGGGTGCGGTAAATGGAAAAACCATACTAAAAATGACAATCGAAAAAATATTCGGCAAGATATAAGACGGCGCTACAAAGATGAGTCCACCCCATACAATTCCTAGTATTCCGCTTAATAGCGCCCATAGTTTTGATTTTTTTGGTTGTTCTACAGCCTGCACTCACAACGCCTCTTTTCTTCTTGTTTCCCTTATTTTATCACAACCGCTTGCACCTTAGAAGAAAATCCCCAACAAAAAAACACCTGCGCCAGATGACGCAAGTGCCTAATTCATTTATCCTTTTACAGCAATCGCTTGGATTTCCACAAGAGCATTCTTTGGTAAGGCTGCTGCTTGAAACGCCATACGCGCTGGATAAGGAGAAGCAAAATACTCTCCATACACTTCATTCATGTTTGCGAAGTCGTTGATGTCTCGCTAGTAGCACGGTTGTTGATACGACCGTATCCATTCCTACCCCTGCACTTTCTAAAATTGCACGGATATTTTTCAATGATTGATGCGTTTGGCTGGCGATATCACTTCCTGCGAACTCCCCTGTTTCAGGAACGATTGGCAACTGTCCAGAGACGACGATTGTTTCTCCTGTGTACGCTACTCCTTGCGAGTAAGGTCCGATTGCCTTTTGGAGCCTGTTCTGTTTGAATTACTTTCTTTGTCATGGAAATCCTCCTAGTCTAATGATGGCACAGTGTCCACAAATACATATTTTTTCATACGGTCAAATGCTTCTACAAGACGCGCGTACGGCAACGCGAGGTTAATACGAATACATCCTTCACCAAAGAACATCTTGCCATCTTGCCAAGCCACGCCGACATCCCAGCCGCGTTTTTCAAGCTGTTCCAGCGTCAGATTGTGTTTTTTCAAGAACTCAGAACAATCGATAAAGAGCATGTACGTGCCTTCAGGTTTGGTCACTTCCACGCCGTCAAATTCACGGTGAATAAAGTCGCACGCATAGTCTGCGTTCTTCTCAATCACTTCACGCAACTCTTCCAGCCACTCGTATCCTTCTTCTTGATAAGCCCCGATTAACGCATGCATCGACATCACATTCATCGCGTTATAATGCGGCTTCATCCCTTTTGACTCGACACGGTCTCTTAACGCATCATTGTAAATTACATGATAACTTCCCACGAGCCCTGCTAGGTTAAACGTCTTACTTGGCGCATACATGGCCACGGTGCGATTCTTTGCATCTTCTGAAATCGACTGTGTTGGGATATGCTTATGGCCTTTAAAAATAATATCTGACCAAATTTCATCCGACACGACAATCACATCATACTTACGGTAAATTTCCATCGCGCGTTCGATTTCTTCCTTCTCCCATACACGGCCACTTGGGTTATGCGGAGAACAGAAAATCGCCACATGAATCTTATGCGCTTTGATTTTTCGCTCCATATCCTCAAAGTCCATACGGTAAACGCCCTGTTCATCTTTCACGAGCGGGCTATGCACGGCCTTCAATCCATTATCGTTTAACGACTGCGTAAAGCCGACATAGGTTGGACTATGCACTAACACTGCATCTCCAGGCGCAGCATATGATGTTAAAGTCGATACGACTCCCCCCAGCACTCCATTTTCATGACCGATATGCTTACGCGTTAACCCCGTCACTTGATGGTGGCGCGCATGCCACTGGATAATGCTTTCGTAGTACTCTTTAGAAGGCATAAAGTACCCGAAAATCGGATGTTCCAATCGTTTTTGCATCGCCGAAATCACTGTCGGTACGGTTGGAAAACTCATGTCCGCGATCCACATCGGAATCACATCGAAGCCTTTCTTCGGTCTATCTGGCGACTTTCCTGGAATCAACCCCAGCCCATCAACAGCCAGCGCGTCCATTCCACGTCTGTCATATTCCGTTGTAAAATCAAATTTCATCCGCAAAACCTCCTTGAATCTCCCCACCATTATACACCGTTCCCCGCCTCCACTCAACGCCCGCCGAGAACTCAGCTTGGTTCCTGCACCCCACAAAATCATGATTCTCAATGCAAAAGGCATCCTAAGTTAGCGTTGCAAAAAATCCTTGGACTCTATTGTCATAGAAATGGGAGCAAGACAGAAGAAACTTGTTTCTTCGTCGTCTTGCCCCCGCAAAGACAAATAGGATTGACCTAGCCTAAAAAGGCGAAGGTCAATCCATTTGTCTACTGCGTCTAACTCTATGCAGTTTTTCATAATGTTCACCAGTCCGGTGCAGTTGTTTCTATAACTATGCAGATGCCCAAGGATTTTAAAACAACGCTTTAACCCTTTAACTTATTTTTATCGCTAAAATCACGGTATACACTTCGTCTTTTTAGGAAGAAAATAATCCCTCCGATTACACAGACTCCCAATCCGATTGCTGGATAGAGTAAATTCTCTGCTGCTCCTGACATTTGTCCGACGAAAGCGTTCTGGTCATTTTCATGATACTTCTGAATCATTTCCTGTATTTCCTTTAAAGAATGCCATCCCTTACTTGCTTGAACGGTTTGCTTTTTCTACGTCGTATAACAATCCAATTTTTACATCTCCATTCGGAAAATACTTTTTGCAACAGTAACACCCCCAAAAAGGAGTATCATAATCCACATTGAAAAACTAGTATTCCTTTTGATATCACTGCTATATTCCTCTCCTAACAGTTCAGAAATTTTGTGATATTCAAAATCCTGTGGTTTATCTGCATAGCTGCCCGACTTCGTTTGTAAACGACCGTCAACTTCAGAAATCCAAAACTCCTTATTCATCCCATTTAATAAAGTTTGCGCACTCAACCATCCACTATTTTTTTAGTAGTGATCGTCCCATCATCAGCTTGTTGGATTAACTGTTTTAATTCCTCTTCAGATTTAACATCTTTTAGCTTCTTATCACCAAACACAAAGATTGTATGTTTTGTATCGAAAGGAACCTCATTCTCGGAAGAGCGTTCTTTCTCCTTGACCTGTTGATTACTTTTTCTCCATCGACTCATCTAACACCTGATGCAATTCCTCTATCGAAAGTTCCGGCGCTGCATAAAACCGTTGAGAAAATTGAAGATACTACAAACAATCCACTGACTACGACTAAAAAAATATTTTCTTTAATTTGAAAAATCATTTTTAAGATCTCCTTCCGTTTAAAAAGACGGCTCCATCAAAACGAAAAAAATATTCTACATAACCAACATACAAAAAGGACGTTCTCACTACTCTGTTTTCACCTATATAATACCACTCACCACTGTATTTAATCTACATGATTTTAATCAAATCCTTGGACTCTATAGTCATAAAAAAATAACGATATGCAAACAAAAAAATTAGAGCTCCATAGCGAGAATCACTTCGGAGCTTTTTGACTTTCGCAAGGACTGAGACCCTAGGCTCAGGCCGGTGCAGTTGTTTCTCTTATTTTTTTAATACTAGTTCCGTTTCTTGCCAAGGATGAAGTGCGGACTCCGCAAAACGACATCACGTGATAGGCACCGTTCACAAAAATAGGTTAAAAAAACGAAGACTAAGCCCGATGCAAGTTTTTTTCCATAAATAGCGTGATTAGCGATGAAAATTAAGGTAGCGTTGCAAAAATCCTTGGACTCTATAGTCATAGAAATAACGGTCGCATGCGAAAGAATTAGAGCTCCATAGCGAGAATCGCTTTGGAGCTCTTTGACTTTTCGCAAGGCCTGAGACCAAGGCTCAGGCTGGTGCAGTTATTTCTATAACTATGAAGATGTCCAAGGATTTTTAAAGCAACGCTTTAACCCTTTTAACCTATTTCTTCATCGCTGAAATCACACGATAGCCTTTTTGTGCGATAAAGTCCGCCACTTCATCGGGCTCAGTAGAGTCCACATGAAGCACCACTTGCACCTTCCCATCACGATGATATGCAGAAATTGTCGAAACGTTCACGTTGTTTTCGCGCAACACATTTGAAATTTCTTCCAGAGGACCTGGTTTATCCTCATTAATTTCAATGAATAAACGAGAACCTGGAGTGTTGTATCCAGAAATTTCGATAAAGGCATCGAAAAATATCTTTTGTCGGTAATAATCCCTTCCACGTGTCCACGCGCATCTACGACTGGCAGGACGCCGACTTTTTGTTGACGCATCAGAGACGCCGCTTCTTCTAATAATGTATGAGCCTTCACTGTTAAAACTTGCTTTTGCATAATTTCGCTTGCAGCCGTCTTGTTTAATAAGTAGTTCAACTCATGCATTGATAGGCTTTGTCGCCATTGAAGGTGAATGCCCTGCAACAAGTTCTTCTGTTAACAGTCCGACTAATTTCCCATCTTCCACAACTGGCAAGCGGTGAATGTCGTGCTCCTTCATTAAGTCTAGAGCTTTCATAACCGTTGTTTCAGGCGTTACTGTAATAACGTTGGTTGACATATAATCTTGAACTTCCATGATTACCCTCCTAGATATGCTTTCTGAATTTCATCACTTTCTAACAACTCTTGTCCTGTACCGCTAAGAACCACTCGATCCAGTTTCTAGTACATACGCACGATTTGAAATCGACAATGCCATTTTTCGCATTTTGCTCGATTAATAAAAACTGTTGTCCCTGTCTTTTGGATTTCTTGAATGATTTTTGAAAATCTCGCGGATGAAGATTGGCGCTAACCCCATTGAAGGTTCATCCAACAATAATAGTTTTGGACGGCTCATTAATGCACGGCCCATCGCTAACATTTGTTGTTCTCCCACCTGAGAGCGTTTGTGCATCTTGGTCTTTACGTTCTTTCAAGATTGGGAAACGTTCGAAGACGGCTTCCATATCTTTTTGAATTTCTTCTTTATCCTTACGTAGAAAAAGCCCCTAGTTCAAGGTTTTTCTTTACCGTTAATCCTGGGAATACGTGACGACCTTCCGGCACTTGCACGAGCCCTTTCTCAACGATTTTTCTTCGCAGATGTCGAAGCGATGTTCTCACCCTAAGTAGACGATTTCGCCTTCTGAAGAATGGATGAGTCCTGATAAAGTCTTCAAGATGGTTGACTTTCCGGCACCGTTTGCCCCGATAAGAGACACGATTTCTCCTTCGTTAACTTTAAAATTCACATTACGTACAGCTTGAATCATTCCGTAATGAACTGATAAATTTTTAACTTCTAACATCTACTCACCTCCTAAGTACGCTTTAATAACTGCAGGATTTTGTTTAATTTCTTCTGGAGTTCCTTCTGCAAGAAGTCTTCCATATTCCAACACGTAAATGCGTTGGCAGATTTTTCATGACAAGCGACATATCGTGCTCGATTAATACGACTGTTAAATCAAACTCTGCTTGAATTTTAGCAATCAATTCTGTTAATTGAGCTGTTTCTTGAGGATTCATCCCTGCTGCAGGCTCATCTAAGAATAAGATTTTTTTGGTTTTGTCGCTAAGGCACGAACGATTTCTAGTTCACGTTGTTGTCCGTACGCTAAGTTTTTTTCGCCTTTTTCATCTTTTTAGTGTATCCAAGTTGAAAATCTTTAGTAATTCAACCGCTTCTTCGCGCATTTTTCGCTTCTGTATCATAGTATTTTCTTCGTACGGAATAATGTTGAGAACAATGAATCGCTCGAGTGTGCGTGCATGGCAATCATTACATTTTCGAGTACCGTTAAATCTTTAAACAAGCGAATATTTTGGAAGGTACGTGCCATCCCTAGGCTTGTACGCTTGTAAGGTGCGAGTCCGTTTAAGTTTTTCAACTGTCCGTCTACTTCTAAGCTAACCGTTCCTTCTGTTGGCTCATAAACTCCTGTTAACAAGTTGAAGAAAGTCGTTTTCCCAGCCCCGTTTGGCCCGATGAGTCCGATGAGTTCGCCCTTATTTACTTTCATCGAAACGTTAGAGACCGCAGAAAGACCGCCAAAGTTTTTTGTTAGTCCATTAACTTCTAATAACATTACTTCCCACTCTCCTTTGTTTCTTTCTTCTTAGAAAACTTGAAGTCTCCTAGTTTGAATTCCCAAGTACCAAGCAATCCACCAGGACGGAAAATCATGATTAAGATTAACGCTACCGCATAGATGATCATCCGTAATTGTCCAAATGGTTGTAGGACAAGGTTGATGATTCCAAGTAATATGGCTGCCACGAATGAACCTGTGAAGCTTCCGATACCACCGAATACCACGATGATTAACACTTCGATTGATTTCATGAACGTGAAGTCACTTGGTGTTACCGCTCCAAGCGTTGTAGCAGAAAGCGTTCCGCCGATACTTGCAGTGGCTGCTCCCAGTACGAAGGCCAAGATTTTATATTTCGTCACTTGAACCCCCATCGATTCCGCAGCGATTTCGTCTTGTAAGACCGCATAAGTGGCACGACCTGCACTACTGAATGTATAGTTCAAGATTAAGATGGTTGTTAATACTAAGGCGATATACGTAATCGTCCATGTGTTTGTTAAAGGCACCCCGCTAATACCGGCAGCACCGTTTGTGATTTTCATGTTTGTCACGGCTACACGGATGATTTCCGCAACCCCTAGAGTCGCAATCGCTAGGTAGTCCCCTTTTAAACGAAGCGTTGGTAATCCAACAAGGAACGCGACGATAACAGAGATGACAACTCCGACTGCCATCCCAGCAAATAATCCAGGAAGACCGTTCATCATTTTCCCAAGAATCGCACCGCTATAAGAACCAATCGCGATAAACCCGGCATGTCCTAGCGAGAATTGTCCGGCAACCCCAAGAATAAGGTTCAATCCAACGGCGTAGATGATATTGATCATGATATTAATGAAGGTACTTTCGTAGTAGAAGTTAATCACTCCTGTTTGTACAAGTACGAAAAGAAGAGCGTACATTCCTAATGCGAACAGCGTCCAACGAATATTCTTTTTATGAAATCTTTGCATCTTCTTCACCTACACTTTCTCTCTGACATTTTTTTACCAAACAATCCAGCTGGTAACACGATTAAAATAATGAATAATAGGAAGTAAACGACTCCGTCACGATATGGTGAGTAACCGAAGAAGCTTACCATTGTTTCTAATAGACCGATGAGGTACCCACCGACCATGGCCCCAGGAATGCTACCGATACCACCAAGTACGGCCGCAACGAAGGCTTTCAGTCCGACTGTAATCCCCATTGTTGTTGAGATGGTATTGTAGTACACCCCAACAAGCACACCCGCAATCCCGGCAAGCGCTGAACCGAGCGCGAATGTAAATGAGATGACTCCGTCTACGTCAATCCCCATGAGTTGAGCGGCTTGCTCATCCACGGCAACCGCACGCATGGCTTTCCCCATTTTTTGTATAACGTACGATAAATTGTAATAACGCCATTAAGACAACGGTAACCCCTGAAAAATCAAAAATTTGCTTTTCCGTTCACAGAAACGTCTCCAAATAAGGTGATGGTTTCAGTTCCAAAGTCAGAGGGAAACGGACGAGATTCCGCTCCAAAGAAATAACTCATTGCATTTTCTAGTAGGTATGACACCCCGATAGCCGTAATTAACGCTGCTACACGAGTCGAATTACGAAGCGGCTTATACGCCACACGTTCAATCACAACCCCTAAGACCGCACAGGCAACCATCGCTACTAAAAGCGCTACGAATACATTCATCTTCAAGACCATTACGGCAAAATATCCAATGAACGCCCCCCATCATGTACACATCCCCGTGTGCGAAGTTAATGAGCTTAATTGTTCCATAAACCATGGTATATCCAAGCGCAATCAACGCGTAAATACTTCCGACTGCAAGCCCGTTTACCAATTGTTGCATTAACAACTCCATATATTTTCTCCTTTCAAATCTATCCTTATCTAGCGGAAAAGAGAGGCGGAAGTCCCCTTCGTGCCTCTCTTAAAAAATACTGTTAAAACTTAATTAGTCAGCTGAGTACTCTTGAGCACTTACTTCTTGTCCGTTTTGGAACTCGATGACTACTGCTGATTTCACTGGTGTGTGGTCAGGACCCATTGAGAATGTACCAGTTACACCATCGAAGTCTTTTGTTGCTGCTAAAGCTTTTGTGATTGCTTGAGGATCAGTTGAGCCTGCAGTTTCGATAGCTTTCATTAACAATTGAGTTGCATCATAACTTAAAGCGGCGAAAGTATCTGGGTTTGTACCATATTTTTCTTTGTACGCTTTAACGAACGCTTGAACGTCTGCATCATCACTTAATGTTGAGAAGTGTGAAGTGTAGTAAACGTTAGAAAGGTTTGAGCTGTTACCTGCTAATGCTGCTAACTTGTCACTTGAAAGTCCGTCACCACCAACGATTGGTTGAGTGATACCCATTTCACGTGCTTGTTTGATGATTAGACCAACTTCTTCGTAGTAACCAGGAACATATAATACATCGAAGTCTTTAGATTTCAATGTTGTTAAGACTGCTTGGAAGTCTGTGTCTTTTGATTGGTAGTATTCACGAGCGACAACTGTTCCACCGATTTTGCTGTCAGTGTAAGTTTTTTCAAAGGCATCTGCTAACCCTTTAGAGTAGTCATTCCCTGTATCTTGTAAGATGGCTACTTTAGCTTTTTCCGAATTTTTTTGTTGACGAAGTTCGCTCCTACAACCCCTTTGGTAGCTGTCAGAGAAACATACACGGTAGATGTATTCATAAACTGAAGATGCATCTTCTGCGTTTTTTTCAATGTAACGCCGTCCCCTGTTGTTGCTGGGAAGACTGTTGGAATTTTTTGCTTGTTCGTTTACTGGGATTGATACTGAAGCTATCCTCTGTTGTTGCTGGTCCGACTACGCCGACCACTTTTTTCAGAAGCTAATTTCTTCGCTACTGAAGCTACTTCTGTTTTTGTCTGATTTGTTATCGTATGAAACGTATTTTAATTCCTTATCTAATAACTTCCCTTTTTGTTCAACGGCTAATTGAGCACCGTTGTTCATAGAAGAACCGTAAGTCGCTATCGTTCCTGTTAACTCGAAGTTTCCTCCGATTTTTGACTGTATTACTATCTGCTGCGTTTCCACAACCTGCTAAAAATTGCTGCAACCACAGCGCCTAATGTGAATTTCTTTAATTTCATAAGATCCCTCTTTTCATGGATGAATTTTTTTCAACTTGAGAGTAGTATATAATATTCTGACAATTCATGCAATAGAAATCTATAATTTTTTTGAAAAAAATATTTTGTTTACATTTTTATCGTTTTCACTTTCAAGATTCTTAGAACTATTTTCATTTTTTTCTAGTTAGAAATAAGTATTATTTACACCTAAAAGTGTGATATATTGTATTTTAGCAATTTAGTGTGTGACACAACTAACAAGAAAAGGGAGAAAGAAATGAGAGCATTACTTTCAAAAAATCAAAACCGACAAATCGATATTGTCGACTATTTAGTTCAAGCAAACGGCTGGGTTCATATCGACGAACTCGCAAAAACTTTTTAAAGTCTCTACTCGTGCCATCAAAATCGACCTCGCATTTTTACGCGATAAAATTGATGGACTCGACATCCTCTTCTCAACGAATGGGGTTCGTATCGAATTACCAGAGAATTTAAGTACCGAAGTCGTCTATCCTTATTATTATTCACATTCTATTTGCTACGAAATTCTAGAACAATTATTCTTACACGAAGAAACCACTGTTACAGAAATGACACAAAAAAACTGTTCATTACGACTTCAACATTGAATCGTTACATTCAAAAAAATCAATAATAGTTTAAAGAAAAAAATTCGATTTCCAAATCTCGAAGAAAAACTTGCAATTCATTGAAACGAACAAGACATTCGCTTCTTCTTCGTTCAATACTTTTGCTGAAAAAAACTGGCTTCTTCGAATGGCCATTCGACTTTGTAGACGAAGCTTCTCTAGAAAAAAATTCTAGTAGACCTCTTCAAGTCTTCGAACTTCCCGCAAAGCTTTGAAGGATACCGTGTCTTCAAGATGATTTTTACGGTTAACTTCTTCCCGATCTTATCAAGGGCATTTCGTACAAAACTTCGAAAGCAAAGATAAATTCTATGATTACTACAATCAATTAGACGGCCTAGACGAAATCGTAGAGCAATTCGCCAAAGAAACAGGAATCATGGTCACTCCAGAAATCCTGGAACAATCATTCTCCATTTTCTTACAACCGCACTTCTTCCTAACCGTTGAAGAATTCTCAGCTGCTCGTCAGGAAAAAAAGTTCGTGACCGCCTATCCTTCGATACATTAGTGACGAACATCCAAAGTCTTGAAAAAAACGCTACGACTTGAAATGCGAAAAACTATGATTTACTATTGTGGCACTTACACAACACGTCTCAATTAGAACGTATCGAAGTGCACTCAGACTTTATCTTATTCGATAAGAAGAAACCATTGATGAACTTCTTCAAATCGCTCTCACCTGAGTTCTACAATGATGTTGCAGCACTTCTTGAGGAGTACCAACAAGAAATCAAGAACGTGAAGCGTCAACGAAATATTTCGCACTTGATTTACACGTTCTACACGCACTGGGAAGGTCTTGTTGCTCAGTTGCAAGCTAAACAAGAGAAAATCAAGGTGTTGATCTTAAACGATTTCGACGAATACTATCCAAAATTCTTGGCATCGTATTTAGAACACAACGCGGCAAACCGCTTCGAGTATCATACGTATGACCAGCTTGAAATTTCGCTAGATATTCTAGAAAAAAATCTGATTATAAGATTATTTTTGAGTAACTTTGCTCTTCCTGAAATCAAAGGGAAAACGGTGATTTGCTCGCATGATTTGAGTATGATCGATCTTGTCAACGAGTTGAATAAACAATGAAAGATGCCCCTGCAATGCAGGGGCATCTTTCTGTTGCATAGCGCTTCTTTAAAAAAACAAAACTTGCGTTTTTTTCTTACAATCCCTTTTTGAACTGTTGCGGTTCATTTTATAACTACTGCAATGGGGCAACGGATTGAGCCTATCGTCTCAATTCCTACTAGCTTTTAAACTGACTCTACGGGTTTCACCCTAGAGTCAGTAATTCACATTGGTTGCTATCCCCCATTGCTGTTGTTATAAAACCGCAACGTTCTTTGGGATTGTAAGAAAATGAGATTTTTTTGCAAAAAAGTGAAGTGCGAGAAAGCGCGCTGTGATGAGGTTTTGGTGAAAAACGGAGAAATTGGGTTTGTGCAGGTGTTGGAGGTATATTGCTTAGAAATGTGATAATATCGGTCTTTTTGAAGAGGCAAACGCTCCTGACGTAACTTGCCCAAAATTCACTTATAAGTGAATTTTGGGCAACGAGGTCTCGCGTATAAAAAAATTGCTTGGAGAATGCTCTCCAAGCAATTTCTAATCCAATTATTTAACTTCTGTATAACCGATTGATTCTAATTTTTGAGTTGCTGTAGAAAAGTCCGCATACGTTGTTGAAATGACACGTGCGTCTTTAAGTTCCATCTTGCCCTCTTCATTCGTTATAAGATTTGTAAACCCAACCGCATACACGTTTTTGAATCCAAAGCTAGATTCCACTTGAAGCGTCATTACTAAGTTCCCATTACCGCGAACAATCTCATCCCCATACGAATATGAATTATCAACATTATTCGCTAGACCACGATAATAAGTTTTATCAAACGTTATCTTATCATTTCCGCTAAATTTCTTATTCACTTCTTCTTTTAGTTTTGCAATAATTTCGTCTTTGTTCTTAGCGTCATCAAGTTTTTCAGCAACTGTCTTCAATCCTTTAACAGGAAGTGTGAAGCTTCCGTCGCCTTCTAATACATAACCTCTGTCTTCTAATAAGTTAGCGAAATTACCGTCTAACACGATTTTTTGGCATCTTTTTCCATTTTCTAATTTACCATTGTTTTTCAACTTTGAAACGTAAGAATGACAATTTAGAATCTGTCACATGAACTTCTGCACGGCCACCTTTTGTTAAAGCCTTCCACTTCTAATGAAGTGATTTTTCGCTAATTCTTCAGCCGTTAATTTCTTCGCTTCTTTTTAATCCGCTAACTTTCACTTTTTGTTTCTTTTGGAAGGTTAAAGTATTTTTTTCAGCATCTTTATCTGAAGAGAATGTGAAAGTAATTTCGTCGTTATTTGACAAGCCATCTGTTTTTACTTGGAGTTGCTTTTCACTTTTGTTGCAGCATTACGAACTTCTGCTTCTGTTTTCGCATCTGCTTTTAGGGTTTGCTACTAAGAACTCTTTTTACTAACTCTTGAGTATCTACTTGATATACAAGTTCCCCTTTTGTATCTAACCCGGTAAAAGTTGTTTTGATAGATTCACCAGCGTCTACTTTTTTTACGCCACAAGCAGCAAGTACCACAGTTGCTACTAAACAGAATAATGTTAACAGTCTTTTTCATGATTCCTCCTGAAAAGCTTTTTCTATTATTTGATTACTTTCACCATTATAAGTTCTATTACAGTATTTTTTTCAATACTGTTTTTGGAGTAACTTGCTCTTCTTTTTTTCGTTCGTGCTAAGGTAAATCTAACGAACTTTTTTACACATCGGAGGCTTTATGAATCAAAAATCCCCGTATGGAAAAACCATCCGCTTTACATTAAGCAATTTAACGCAGAACAGCTGGATGTATTTACGCAATTCCATCTTTTTTTACAATTTTTTTATTTCCGTGTTTGGATTTGGCTTTTTTTAACACTTATTTTTTTCGTGGAATGCTCTTTATGACAGGGCAATCCAATTTAAACTTCGCCAATTTTTAAGACCGTTTTATTAAGCCCTTGGTCCATTCCATTATTCATTTTATATTTACTCTCATTCGCGTTTCTCATTTTCATGGAGTTCTCGATACTCATCTTCATGATTTACGGAACGATTCGCGGTATTCATTTTTCATGGCGCAGTAGCATTCAAAATGCATTTAGTGAACTCAAGCAATTACTAAACGGTCACTTTATTACGTTCTGGCTCTATTTTTTAACACTCTTGCCGATTATTAATATTGGGGAATTGACATTTATCTCGAAAAAAATCGCGATTCCCGAATTTATTACGGATGAACTCACTAAGACGAGTAGCGGAATGATCTTTTACACCGGACTGATTGTTGTCCTACTCTACTTTCACGCACGAAGCGCCCTTGCGATTCCACTTCAGATTCTTACCGACCAGCCTTTTACAAAAAATATTGTCACAAGCTGGAAGTTGACGAAGAAGAATACTGTGCGATTGCTCTTTATTTCGGCAGTCGTCGAAGGTGTCCTTGCGATTCTCGTTATTTTTATCTCCATCGGAAGTGTCGCCCTCGTTGAATTCTTAGACCCATACGGATCCAATACACTTCTCTTGAGTAGTGTGTTAGCCATTGCCAAGTTGCTACAAGGCTTCATTATCCTTTATACAAAGATCGCTACGTTTATTTTTATGACGAAAATCATTCATGAGCATAAATTGGCGTCGCTTGAAGTGTATCATCACCATGAAGAAATTAAACATAAGCGTAAAATCGTGACTGCCTTTTGCTCTTCTCTTCGTAACAGGAAGCGGGGTTCTCACAACTCTCTCCACCTATAGAACGGAATCAGCTAACGACCCTATCATCATCGGTCACCGCGGCTATGTTAGTGAAGCCGTTGAGAACTCGATTGAAGGATTAAAAGCGGCCAAAGAAGCCGGCGCCAACATGGTGGAGATGGATATTCTCCTCACAAAAGACAATCAATTCGTCGTAATGCACGACTATAACTTGAAACGATTAGCAGGTCTAAATAAACGCGTTCAAGACATGACTCTTGATGAAGTTCGTGGTCTTCCCATCGAACAAGACGGATTCACGAGTCACATTCCTACTTTTTGAAGAGTTTTTTCACAGCAGCCAAAGAAATTGGCATGCCGCTTGTTATCGAGCTCAAGCCTCATGGCGGTGAGCCTGCCAACTACGTGATCTTTTCATCGCGAAATACAAAGAACTCGCCATCGACAACTCCAACAAAGTCATGTCTCTTGATTTGAAAGTCATGGAAGAACTCGAGGCAAAAGCGCCTGAAATCACGACAGGTTTCGTCATTCCAATTCAATTTGGCGGTTTTGGTGACGCAAAGGTGGATTTCTATGTGGTGGAAGATTTTTCTTACCAAGAACTGGCGGTCCTGCATGCGCAAGAGACAGGACATGAGGTGTTTGTCTGGACCATCAATACGGATGATGCCCTCGAGAAATACGTAGATAGCCCCGTTAACGGCATCATCACCGACCAAGTCGCACTCGCCAAAACCATTCAACAAGAGCACAAAAACAACAACAGTTTAATGGACCGCTTCTTACGCACGTTAAATGTGAGCTTCGCTAAATAAAATAAAAACAGACCGCTTCTTACGCACGTTGAATGTAGGGGCCTCTAAATAAATCGGATAGCTCGTTGAGCTTTTCTCAGGGCTCTTCATAGTAGCAGTAATGGGACACCGGTGCAAGCCTTGGTCTTGCACCTTTAAAGCCTCAAAGAGGGAGTAAGGAATCAATTCCTAACTCCCTCTTTTTCGCATTTAATGTCATCCCCCATTACTGCTACTATAGACCCTGAGAAGCTACGAGCTATCCTCTACGATTCCCTCCACATTCCCCACCTCAAGAGCTTTCGTGTTTTTATTTCGGCGCATGCACACTGCGTAGAATCAGTGCATTAAATCTTGTGGGTGGGTTCTGAATGGATTGTGAGTGCGACTTGGTCTGTGTGAAGCGTATTTCTGGAGGACGGGGAAAGGGACAGGATGCAGAGAGTGCTGGGCACTTTCTTCTCCATTCTAACTTTCCTCAGCGGATAAACCTTGAAATACTTGCCCAATATGGGATATTTAAAAAAAGGATTTGTTCCAATAAAAAGATGAAGCCTCTTCGAATAACTGATATGCTCCCTCTAAAGTAGACACTAAAAAAAGTAAACTACTTTAGAGGGGGTATTTTTTAGATTGGTTAAGAAACATACTGCAAAAGAATTAGAACGATTCATAGAATTGTATTTAGATGGTGTGCCTTTTCGTGAGCTGCGTAGTGAATATGGTTTAAAGATTTCACCTGGAGCATTTAATATGTATTTTTTGAACTATAAAGCATATGGACCTTCTGCATTAGAAGATCGAGACGGGTTTAACACTTATACAAAGGAATTTAAAGAAAAGGTGGTTAAAGAGTTTTTAGAATCGAAAACCTATTTAAGAGTAATCGCAAGAAAATACAAAAATTCCTTCTGCTAGAACTGTACGAAATTGGATTATTAAGTATACTAATGGTGAGGCCACGAAGGCCTACGATCCTAAGCCAGAGGTGTACACTATGAAATATAGAAAAACAACGCACGAAGAAAGAATCCTTATCGTCAAAGACTGTATTCAAAATCAATTAAACTATAAACAAACCGCACAGAAATATAACGTTTCTTACAACTTGGTGTATCAATGGGTAAAAAAATATCAAAAATATGGTCCTGATGGATTAATAGACAGTCGAGGGAAACGAAAACCAGAAAATATACAGACAGAAACTGAGCGTATTCGTGCAGAAATGGCAATATTAAAGGCGCGAAACGAATATTTAGAAACAGAAAATGCCGCACTAAAAAAATTACAAGAAGTGGAAAGCGAGTTGATGTTTGCCAAACGAGATTTGAAGCGGAATATCAAACGATTAAAAAATTAAGTAAAAGAGGATTTCATATTACTCTATTATGTAAAGTGTTAAAAGTCAGTAGAGCTGGCTATTATAAATGGTTAAATCGTGTCCCTTCGGAATCTGAAAAACGACTACGTCGTTTAATGGAATTAATACACGAAGTATATGAATCTGTTCAAGGTATATATGGATATCGTCGTATCACAATCTATTTAAACTATTATAGAAATGCAAAAAGTGAATCATAAATGTATTCAGCGTCTTATGAAACTAATGGGATTAAAGGCAGTTATACGAAAAAAACGTTATCGTTATAAACCGAACACTGAAGAATACACTGCAGCTAATATTTTAAATCGAGAATTTAAGAAAGAATATGAGCCAATGGCTCTACTATTAACGGATATCACTGAATTGAAGTATGGAAAGGGAGACAAAGCTTATTTAAGTGCTGTTTTAGATTATGGCACAAAGAAAATAGTTGCATATCAAATATCTAAGCAAAACAATAATCAAATCGTTAAAGATACTTTTTAATCAAATAAAAAGGAAGATAATTCCCACAAAAACAATGATTCATAGTGATCGAGGATTCCAATATACTTCTCATTTCTTTAAGCACTTTATAGAGAAAGGACAAATAACACATAGTATGTCCCGTCCTGGAAGATGTATCGATAATGGACCAATTGAAGCATTCTGGGGGACGTTAAAGGAAGAAGTATATCGTTTGTATCATTTTAAAACCTATGAATCTCTTTTTCAAGAAAGTTGAGGAGTATATCCAGTTCTATAATAAGAAAAGAATTACTTTATCAATGGGGTTAAAAATCCCAGCATAAATAAAAAGACGAGTTCTTATGAACTCGTCATACACTTTAATTATTTTCCTGTCTACTTGACAGGGTGCACTTCATAACATAAGCGGAGGACTTTCCAGACTCTATAGTAAAAGCTATAAGGATTTGCAGCCGAAATGAATTAGAGGGGCACTGCGGTTTATCCGCAATGCCCCTCTTTGAAGTTCGGCAGGAGTTGAGACTTTGGCTCAACCCGGTGCCATTATAGCCTTTACTATGAAGATGTCTAGGAAAGTCCGAAGCTTATGACTGCTCCACTCTATTTCATCTTTTTTTATTGGAACAAAGTTCCTTTTAACCAATTTTTGTAACGCCGCCCATGTATGGTACAAGTACTTCAGGGATTGTCACGCTACCATCTTCATTCTGATAGTTCTCAAGGATAGCTGCCACAGTACGTCCTACTGCCAATCCTGAACCATTTAATGTGTGCACCAATTCAATCTTGCCGCTGTCTTCACGACGGAAACGAATTTTTCGCACGACGCGCTTGGAAGTCCACACAGTTTGAGCAAGAACTGATTTCGCGGTAAGTATCTTGCGCTGGAATCCACACTTCAACATCATAAGTCTTCGCTGCTGAGAATCCCATGTCACCAGTACATAACACGATTGTACGGAATGGTAAGCCTAATCCGCGGAGTACATCTTCTGCGTTATCAGTCATTTTTTTCTAATTCATCGAATGAATCTTCTGGTTTTGCGAATTTCACCATTTCTACTTTGTTAAATTGGTGAAGACGGATTAATCCACGAGTGTCGCGGCCCGCACTACCAGCTTCAGAACGGAATGATGGGCTAAGCGCTGTGAAGTAGATTGGTAATTGCGCTTCGTCTAAGATTTCGTTTGCGTAGTAGTTTGTTAATGGAACTTCTGCTGTTGGGATTAATGTTAGTTGCGTTCGTCTGTTAATTGGAACACATCTTCTTTGAATTTAGGGAATTGACCAGTACCGTACATTGATTGTTCGTTTACCATGTATGGTGTGATCATTTCAGTGTAGCCGTGTTTTTTCAACGTGTAAATCAAGCATGTAGTTGTAAATCGCACGTTCTAGACGAGCTCCGAGGCCTTTGTAGTATAAGAAACGGCTTCCTGATACTTTTTGCTCCACGTTCGAAGTCTAAGATATCTAAAGCTTCTGCCACTTCCCAGTGAGGTTTTTGGTTCGAAGTCGAATACACGAGGAGTTCCTTCACGGCGAACTTCTACATTTTCTGTTTCATCTGCCCCTACTGGTACGCCTTCTGCAGCTGTGTTTGGTAAGCGAGATGCGATGTATTCTACTTTTTCTTCCACTTCGGCTAAATGAGCGTCCGTTGCTTTGATGTCTTCGCCGACTTGTTTCATTTCAGCGATTTCTCTGTTGCGTCTTCCTTGTTACGTTTTAGAAGAGAAATTTCCTCTGTCACCGTATTACGGTATTGTTTTAATTGTTCTGTCTTTGTAATTAAAGCGCGACGTTCTTCATCTAAGTCACGTAACTCTTCTACTGTTGCGCGGTCAACTCCACGGTTTCCTAGCGCTGTAGCCACTTCTTCAAAATTTTCACGAATGCGTTTGATATCTAACATCGTTTTCCCTCCATTTTGTGTTTTCTCTATAAAAAAATACTCCGTCCCAGACAATTGTCTAAGGGACGAAGTAGAGTAATTTTCTTCGCGGTACCACCCGGTTTCAATGTTTCCATTGCGCTCATTTATGGGATAACGGTTTTCTCCGGATAGCTTAATCAATGTTTTCGCTCTCGCACCGTATGTGGATTCGCTGGTCTCTCTTTACTAGTTTTCACCAACCACTAGCTCTCTACAAAAGGATCACAGGTACTATTCATACTGTATCATTTGTCTAAAATTGTACACGTCTCTAGTGAAAAGTGCAAGCCTTTTAGCAAAAATTCCTAGTTCGAACTTTCTGGTGAGAAGACACTTTGGATTTTGCTCCAGATACCACCAAAGAAGTCTTGAACTTTTTGAACCATCTGGTCGATAAATCCTTTCGCTCCGCGCATGCTTTCTGTCACGACGTTCGAAGTTTCCACATCGAATGCGGCTAAGGCTTCCACCGTTCCGTGGTCTTTCCCATCGACATAGCCAAGGTTTTCTCCTGGCATCTCAAAATTCAATGTTCCAACCGTCTGCCCTGCCTTCACAGGAGCCTTCACTTTGCCATCTTCTGTCTTCACATCATCAGAAGGCGTAAATGAAATCTTGATCTGGCTTAGTGCTGTTCCTTTTGGTACAGCCGCAATAAAGGTTTTCCCGTAATCCACGCCAAGCGTTTCTTCCGTTCCACCTTCTAATTGGATAGGCGCCAAATTTTGTACGGATTTTCCAGGCGCGCCGACAAGAAGGCCTTCATATTTCTTGAACACTTCATCTAATAGATGTCTTGTTACTTTGAAACGATTAAGCGGTTCTTTAGACCCCATCGATACGACAATCACCGAGAAGCCGTTGCGAGTAGCAGTCGTTGTAATCGACGCCCCGCTGGCATCACTCGTTCCTGTCTTCAACCCTGTTACCCCTTCGTATTCGAAAAAGCAACCCTGGAAGCAGGTAGTTAAAGTTATCCATCTTTGTTGTTCCTGAACTATTTGGTCGGAATGTTTGTGTGGAAATCGATGATACTTTTTAAAATCTCAGGGAAATCATTCACCAAGTTCTTCGCGATAATCGCCACCGAACGCGCTGACATGCTATTTTTCATCTTCATCACCGTATGACGGATTCTTATCAGCGCCACCGTATTTATTCGGTAGACCTGTTACGTTGATGATTGTTGCGTCTTTAATGCCCCACTCATTGAGTTTGGCTTTCATCCGTTCAATCCAGTTGGCTTCGGATCCTCCGATATACTCGGCCACTGCTAATGTTGCGGCGTTGGCTGAATAGATGGAAATCGCGTCGAATAATTCTTTAATCGTGTATTTTTCACTTGGTAAAAGCGGTACGTTGGATAAGCTATAGTTCGCACTCAATTGGTGAACGCGGTCGCTTACTGGGATTTGTGTTTCCCAAGTCACTTCTCCATTTTTTTAATCGCTTCTAAAATTAAATATTGTGAAATCATTTTACTCATGGAAGCAATCCCGCGAACTTCATCTTGATTGTTTTGCATCAAAATTTTTCCGCTCGTTTGCTCGATTGCGATGTAGCTTTGTACATCTTGAACCGCAGCTGCTTCCTCTTTTGCTTTTGCGTCATCTTGCGCATAAATTGCTGGTGTCACCGTCGTTGCTCCTACAGCAAAAATGCTGAGTGCACAGACGATTTTCTTCACCCATGTACGAGGACTCTTCATTATGTATATCTCCTAATTTCTCTCAAATCTGCTTATTTATGTTACCGAAAATCGAGGGGAAAAACAATGGTAAACTGATTAATCTTTTTATTACAAAATAGGAAGGATTTTTTTAATCTCATATTCGGTTTTTTTGTTCGAGCGATTTTTCCATATTCCCACCCCTATGCGATTCGTCATTTTTTTGATGTATTACAGCGTTGTAATATTCGAAAAAAATCACCCTGATAGAATGAAACAAACTCCCTTCGTTTTTTTATTTTTTTCAAATTCATAAAAATTCCTATTTTTTTCGCAATAATTTCAATTGTAAGCGCTTGATATAATGATTTTACATCAATAAGGAGGGATGAAAATGAAAGTAGTCGTTGCTATCGATTCACTAAAAGGTAGCTTGTCTTCACTGGAAGCGGGTCAGGCCATCAAAGAAGGTGTTCAGGTCGTATACCCTGAAGCCGATGTGGTTGTTCGCCCACTCGCAGATGGTGGTGAAGGAACGGTCGAAGCATTAGCCATCGGGATGGGAGGGGAACTCGTTCATGTGAGCGTCACTGGGCCGCTAGGAGAACCGATAACTGCCGAATACGGAATCTTAAACGCGGACGAAACGCGTCCTAAAACAGCAATTATTGAAATGTCTGCCGCCGCAGGGATTACGCTAGTTCCCGATGAAAAGCGCAATCCAATGCACACGACGACATTCGGTGTCGGCGAATTAATTAAAGATGCCATCGATAATGGTTGTCGTCATTTTATCGTCGGTATCGGAGGCAGTGCCACAAACGATGGTGGTATCGGGATGTTACAAGCGCTCGGATATGATTTTCTAGATAAAGACGGTGCTCCTGTTGGTTACGGCGGAGCGGGCCTTCAATCCATTGCTCGCATTAAGGCTGACAATGTTCTAGCAGAGTTGAAAGATTGTACCTTCCGCGTGGCGTGTGACGTAACGAATCCGCTCTGTGGTCCAATGGGTTCCAGTGCGATTTACGGTCCACAAAAAGGAGCGACACCAGAAATGGTGAAAGAACTCGACGAGGCACTTCTCCAGTATGCAGAACTATCGAAAGAAACCTTTGACCATGCCGACCGCCTCTACCCAGGTACGGGTGCAGCCGGAGGAATGGGATTTGCGTTTCTCACTTATACAAATGCGGTTCTAGAGAGCGGAATCAAGATTGTCCTTGAGGAAACAGGACTCGAAAACGAAATGAAGGATGCCGACTTTGTCATCACAGGTGAAGGTCGCTTAGATAGTCAAACTGCTCTTGGTAAAGCTCCAATCGGCGTGGCTCATCTTGCGAAAAAAAACACGACAAGAAAGTGCTCGCCTTTGCAGGATGCCTCACACCAGACGCAGGGGTATGTAACGAGAACGGAATTGATGCTTTCTTCCCAATTTTGCGAAGAGTCATTACCGTTCAAGAAGCAATGGAAAAAGAAACTGCGCGCGAAAAATATGATTCGCAGCGTGGAACAAGTATTTCGTTTAATTCAATCAATTCAATAGGAGGAAACTAAAATGACAGCACCAACCTTTTCAACATTAGGGGCCTTAATCGGGCTCGTACTTGCCATTATTTTGATTGTTAAGAAAGTTCATCCGGCCTACAGTTTAATCTTCGGCGCTCTTATCGGCGGATTAATTGGTGGTGGCGGACTTGCGGATACTGTAAAAAGCCATGGTTACTGGCGCACAAAGCATGATGTCTCCTGTTCTTCGTATCATGACAAGTGGGATTTTAGCCGGCGCGTTAATTAAGACAGGCTCGGCTGAAACGATTGCCGATACTATTGTGAAGAAACTCGGCCAAAAAAACGTGCGATTGCAGCGATTGCGATTGCCACAATGATTATTTGTGCCGTTGGGGTCTTCATCGATATTGCCGTTATCACAGTAGCTCCAATTGCCATCGCCATCGCGAAAAAAGCAAACCTTTCTAAAGCAGGGATTTTATTAGCGATGATTGGTGGCGGAAAAGCGGGTAACATCATTTCACCAAACCCTAATACGATTGCCGCATCCGAAGCGTTCGGAATCGACCTTACAGCGTTGATGGTGAAAAACTTAATTCCTGCCTTTATCGCATTATTCGTAGCGATTATTCTCGCTGGAATCCTTGCTAAAAAAGGCGGCGCACATGAATTTGACGGCGTAGACGAAGCCGAAACAAGTGGCGTATCGCTCTCCTTCTTCAAAGCCATGCTTGGACCAATCGTTGTAATCGCCCTTCTTGCACTTCGCTCAATCGCTGGAATTAGCGTGGACCCATTAATCGCACTTCCACTTGGTGGTTTAGTGACGATTCTTGTAACAGGTCATGCGAAAAACACGGTTGAATTCACTGAATTCGGTCTTAGCAAAGTAATCGGTGTATCGATTCTTCTAATCGGTACTGGTACCATCGCTGGAATTATCAAAGCTTCTGCATTGCAAGTCGATATGATTGCTCTTCTTGAAGCAATGAACATGCCAGCCTTCGTCTTAGCTCCACTTTCTGGTATTTTAATGGGGGCTGCGACAGCTTCAACAACTGCCGGTTCAACCATTGCGTCTCAAACCTTCTCTGGTCCATTGACAGCAGCAGGCGTTCCAGCCGTATCAGCAGCAGCGATGATTCACGCAGGGGCAACTGTGCTCGACTCACTTCCACACGGTTCATTCTTCCATGCGACAGGCGGTTCTGTCTTCATGGCGATTGAAGATCGTATGAAATTAATCCCTTATGAAGCCATCGTTGGTTTATCCAGCACGATTGTCGCAACAATCCTTTACTTAATCGGCTTCTAAACATAAAAAAATAGTACAAATGATTTCTACGAATCCTCACGAAAGATTGTACAGGTTTAATCTAGAAGTATGAAAATGACAAACTGGACTCACAGTGTGAGTCCAGTTCTTTCTTTATTTGAGAAGCACTCATTCGTGCAAGAAAAAAAGAGTCGCTTGGACTCTTTTTGGAATTAAAATCCTGGATGTTCTTGTAGGAATGCTTCTTCTTCAGGAGTGGAAGTTCTTCCAAGTACTCGATTCCTGTGCGGATAGCGTCCGAATCGTTCAATGATTTCACGGTGCATGAGTTCGTACTTCTTACGGCGTTCAAGTCCTGGTTCATCAAACCATTTTGCCGCCCAATCATGCACGGCTAATGACTCCGAATGCATAAAAGGCATCACGACAAAGCTACGTTCTTGAATTGAAAACTCATCCCAATCAGACAATGCCTCTTTGGCAAGCTCCACTGCTAATGCATCTGAAGCAAATGCCTTAGCATCATCCCTAAACATATTTCTAGAAAATTGATCCAGCACGATAATTTCTGCCAGACGTCCTTTTGCACTACGACGCCACTCGGTAGTTTCCCTGCAACAATCGCTTCGTAAGTTTCTAGAAAACGCGTGCGAATTTCATTATCGAATTCCTCTGATTTCTTAAACCAATCAGCAGGCTCCCATTCCACAAACCAGAAATCTAGAACCTCTTGAGGAGTTACTATCATTATTCTACCGCTGCTTTCTTTGTCTTTTCGTCGAGTTGGTCATTCATACGGCCGTATTTATACCCTTGAAGATCCACTGTTACAAATAAGAACCCCAAGTCTTGCATCATCGCGTTAATTTCTTCATGATTTTTCACGAGTTTTTTTCAATTTGGTCTGCGCCGACTTCGATACGCGCCAAATCCTGATGCACACGTACACGTACTGGTTCGAAACCACGTTTCGTAAAGTATTCTTCTGCCTTGAAGACTGCTTCTACTTTTTCAGGAGTGATGCGTGTTCCGTATGGGAAACGAGATGCTAAGCTGCATGAAGGAGTTTTATTCCAATTGGTAACACCTGCGCGTTTGGCTAATTCACGAATTTCTGATTTATATAATCCCGCTTCTTGTAAGAGACTACGCACACCTTCTTCATTACGCGCCTTCACACCTGGGCGATAATCATTGATGTCATCCATAATCAACCCATCTGAAAGCACGGTAAACCCTTCGCCCTCCACATTCTTTTTAATGGTTTGATAGAGCATTTTTCTTACTATAGTACCAGCTGTTTGGTGTGTTTGAGGCGATATGTGGATCAGAGAGTTCTTCCATTTCAAGCCCTATCACACGCGCGCCCATTTCCGTCCCAAGGTCAATCGCTTCACTAAATTCACGGTCTGAGAACAACTCAGAGTTCACTACTGCTGCGATGACATTATCACGGCCAAGCGTATCCACGGCGATTTTTTTAATAGGTAACTACTATCAATCCCGCCAGAATATGGGACAACAATTCTTCCCACTTCCTTCAGCAATTCGCGTAATCGTGCTTCTTTTTTCATCCATTCTCGATTCCTTCTTTCTTTATTAAAAGCTTTCGCGTCCTGTAAATTCTTCTAAATAAGCTTTATCTAATACCACTAGTTTTTGGTTGTGGATTTTAACAACGCCTTCTTCTTTAAGGTCATGAATAATGCGGTTAACACTATTACGAGTAGAGATTCCACAAAATCCTGCGATATCCTCATTCGTAACGTTGAAATCAATCAAGATGCCGCCTTCTGCTTCTACCCCAAATTGATTCATTAATTTATATAGGAAGGAACACACTGCTCCTTTTTTCCCATTCATCGTCATATATTGCAACGACTCGATGGTTTCAGATAATTTATTACGGTAATATTCACGCACGTAATCTTGCAACTTTTGATCGTTTTTTTCACGTATTCCCAAAACTTAATACGAGGGATACGGTAGAACGTTGCTTCGTCGCTTTCAATACGGACGTTAAACGGTGCAGATGTGTAGTTGGATACTTCATCACGTACCAATGAAACAATATCAACGGGAGTCACATAATCTAAATTAAACTCACGGCCATCATTCATAATGATACTTGTCTTTACAACTCCATCGATTAACACATACGTATATGCTTGTTCCAAACCACGGTAAGCCAAGTACATATGTTTTTTTCTTCTTTATAATAGGGTATTTTCTTTCTCTAAAAAAATTGATTAAATATTCTTCGTTGTTCAAATTGAACACTCCTCTAATGCAAATTCCTATACACACTATTATCATCTTATCACAAAAAAATTAACGTTAACAAATGTTACTAACCTTTGAGACTTCCAAGCACACTATTTTTACGTATACTTATAATCGTATTAAAAAAATTTAAGGAGATGTTATCATGGTTGAAATTAAACTACCTTATGACAAAAAAATCTATTACTGCTGTAATTCCTGACAAAAACTTTGCTGGATTACTTGAATCTAAAAGCTGAAAATTACCATAACCCACTTTCTGAACAAGAAACAGTGGAAAAAAATCAATGGACAATCCAATTGGTAGCCAAACTTTAGAAGAATTAGCAAAAGGTAAAAAAGATATCGTGTTAATCAGTTCTGACCATACACGTCCAGTTCCTTCACATATCATCACACCAATCATTTTACGTCGTATCCGTAGCGTAAACCCAGACGCTCGTATCCGTATTTTAGTTGCGACTGGTTTCCACCGTCCTTCAACTCGCGAAGAGTTAATTAACAAATACGGTCAAGAAATCGTGGACAACGAAGAAATCGTAATGCACATTTCTACAAACGACGAAGACATGGTTAAAATCGGTCAACTACCTTCAGGTGGTGACTGCATCATCAACCGTATCGCTGCTGAAGCAGACTTACTAATCGCTGAAGGATTTATCGAAAGCCACTTCTTCGCTGGATTCTCTGGCGGACGTAAATCAGTTCTTCCTGGGGTTGCTTCATATAAAACAATCATGGCAAACCACAGTGGTGACTTCATCGATTCAGAAAAATCACGTACTGGTAACTTAGACCACAACCCAATTCACGAAGACATGTTATATGCAGCACGTACTGCAAACTTAGCCTTCATCGTAAACGTTGTATTAGACGGTGAAAAAAACATATCATCGGTTCATTTGCCGGAGACATGGTTGAAGCGCATAAAGTAGGTTGCGAATTCGTTCGTGAATTAGCTCATGTAACTAAAATCCCTTGCGACATCGCCGTTTCTACAAATGGTGGTTTTCCCATTAGACCAAAACATCTACCAAGCTGTTAAAGGAATGACTGCTGCTGAAGCGACAAGCAAAGAAGGCGGCGTGATTATCATGGTTGCTGGATGTCAAGATGGTCACGGTGGTGAAGGTTTCTACCGTAACTTAGCAGACGTTAAAGATCCTAAAAGATTTCTTAGACCAAGCCATTAACACTCCAAGACTTGAAACAGTTCCTGACCAATGGACTTCACAAATCTTAGCGCGTATTCTAGTACACCACCATGTAATCTTTGTATCTGACTTAGTTGAACCAAGTCTTATCACAAACATGCATATGGAATTAGCGAAAACATTTGACGAAGCTCTTGCACGTGCCTTCGAACTTCAAGGAGCAGACGCAAAAAGTAACAGTTATCCGCGATGGATTATCTGTTATCGTTGAAGATAAATAATATGAAACAAGAAGAAATCCTACAACAAGTTAAAGATGGACGCCTCTCAATTGAAGAAGCGTCCACCCTTCTGAAAGGGATTGAAGACATTGGTTACGCGGCCATCGATCTTTCTCGCCAAAAAGCGCAATGGATTTCCAGAAATCATCTATGGTGAAGGAAAAAAACATTGAGCAATTGATTGGCATCATCACGGCAATGAATGAGCATAAAACAGCCATTCTTGCAACACGCGTGAACGCTGAAAAAGGGAAGCTCTCCCTTGCTTTCCCTGAAGGCGTCTATGAACCACTCGGACGTACCTTCGTCCTTAACCCAATCGCACCAAAACATGAACACTACATCGCAGTCGTTACAGCTGGTACAAGCGACATTCCTGTTGCTGAAGAAGCGGCTGTCACTGCTGAGACATTCGGAAATCATGTCAAACGTATTTACGACGTCGGAGTTGCCGGTATTCACCGCCTCTTCAATCGTCTCGAAGACATCCAAGGCGCTAGCGTCGTGATTGTCATCGCCGGTATGGAAGGTGCGCTTGTCAGTGTCGTTGGCGGTTTAGTAGACGTTCCTGTGATTGCCGTTCCAACCAGCATCGGATACGGAACGAATCTTCAAGGCGTGACGACTTTACTCAGCATGCTGACTTCTTGCGCAAGCGGCGTTACTGTCGTAAACATCGACAACGGTTTTTGGCGCAGCCTATTCAGCAAGCATGATTAACAACATTCGAGGAGGACTCGCATGAGCACATTATATTTAGAACCATTTTCTGGGCTGAGCGGTGATATGCTAAATGCTCTTCTACTCGATTTAGGAGCCGACCGCAAGCATCTTGAAGAAGCCCTTAAGACGATTTCGCTCGACGGTTATCATCTTCATGTAGACCGCATCGCGAAAAGCAGTATTTGGGGAACAGACTTCGATGTGCATATGGAACATGGTGAAAAAGACCATGGCATTGCTGGTGACTTTGATCATCATCATCATCACGACCACGAGCATGTGAATGAACATACACATGCTCATTCACATGCGCACGAAGAACACACACATGCACACACTCACTCTCATGAGCACACACATGAACATTCACACGAACATGAACACGATCATCATCATGAGCATGAACATACTCACGACGGTCATTCTCATGAACATACACATAGTCATCATCACCATCACGGAGAAGTTCGTGGGTTGAAAGAAATTGAAACGATTATTCTTTCAAGTGGCACAAGCGACTTTGTAAAAGATAAAAGTTTGGAAGTATTCCGTGACATCGCACAAGCGGAAGCGAACGTACACCAAATGCCTGTGGAAGAAATTCATTTCCACGAGGTTGGCGCAACAGACTCTATCATCGACATCATGAGCTTCTTCATTTTTGTGGGAAACACTCGACATCGATGCGGTATACAGCACTGCTGTCACTGAAGGTAGCGGTATGATTACCGTTGCACATGGAGTCATGCCTGTACCGGTTCCTGCTGTAATGCAATTAAGACTCGGAACAAGCATTCCATTCTCACAAGACTTTGACATTCATACAGAACTTGTGACACCAACCGGCCTTGCTCTCTTTAAGGCCATTCGCCCAGTATTTGCACAACCTTCAAACCTAACTGCTACAAAAAGTCGGTTATGGTTTCGGGAAACGCGACACGGGTAAATTCAATGCGTTACGCGGAACACTCTTAGAGAAAAAAATACTCTTTCTCATCAAGTCGTGACTTCCAATAACGATGAAATTATTCAAATCGATACAACCATCGATGACCAAAGCGGTGAAGAGCTTGGCTACATCATGAGCCTTTTATTAGAAGAAGGCGCGCTTGATGTGCACTACACTCCCGTTTACACAAAGAAAAACCGTCCGGCAACACATCTCACACTTCTCATCCAAGAAGGAGACCTCGAACGGTTTACAGCCATTTTATTCGAACAAACATCAACGATTGGCTTTCGTTATCAAAACGTCCAACGTAAAGTCATGACTCGCACATTCGAGACGCAACAAACGAGCATTGGAGCCGTGAAAGTAAAGAAAAACCAATATGGAACTGTTACAAAATCAACATTAGAATATGAAGACTGCGCGAGAATTGCCAAGGAAACAGGATTATCGATTCAAGCCGTCTATCAACAATTAACAAAAAGAATTACATTAAGGAGAATCAACCAATGGATCAAACATTTATGCATTTATTATTATCTGAATTTATGGGAACAGCCCTCATGATTATCTTCGGGGTCGGCGTACACTGTGATGACGTCTTGAAGAAAACAAAATACGCTGGAACAGGTCACTTATTCGCCATCACAACATGGGCATTCGGTATCACTGTTACTTTATTCATCTTCGGTGGTGTAAGTATCAACCCTGCTATGGCGCTTGCTAAAGTAGTTTTAGGAGTACTTCCTGCAGAACAATTCATCCCTGTTGCTATCGCTGAATTCTTAGGCGCATTCGCTGGTGCGGTAATCGTATGGTTCATGTACGCAGACCACTTCACAGCTTCTGAAGGTCAAGTAGACGGAATCGCAATCCGTAACATCTTCTCAACAAACCCTAACTTACGTAACTTACCACGTAACTACTTCGTCGAAGCATTCGCAACTTTCATTTTCTTAACAGCTATCTTAGCAACTGAAAAATGTAAACAAAGAATTATTACCAATCGTGGTTGGTTTAATCGTATGGGCTGTCGGTATGGGTCTTGGAGGTACAACTGGATTCGCAATGAACCAAGCTCGTGACTTAGGACCTCGTCTTGCTTACCAATTATTACCAATCAAAAACAAAGTCAATAACGACTGGCAATATGGTTTATTAGTACCTGGTACTGCTCCATTCATCGGCGCTGTATGTGCTGCATTCTTCGTTCGTTACTACTTAGGTTACTTTATCTAAAATTACTTTCAATAAAACAGAAAAGGTACAAGAGAAATTCTCTTGTACCTTTTTCTTTTAATCCTTTGAAACAAGACACAGCCGACTATTGCTAGTCAGCTGTGTCTTGTTTACTTGCATCTATAATTTTCTTACGGTAATCCTTGTTCCGTCTCAATGTGAAATAGTCTGGAACGGGATCTTGGCCGCCTCTTATAAATGGATGGCATCTGCAAATGCGTCCGCACCCCATCAACACGCCTTTTAGCGCACCATGCTTTTCAACTGCCTGAATCATATAGCTCGAGCAGGTTGGTCTGTAGATACATGAAGGCGGGAATAATGGAGAAATCCACTTTTGATATCCACGCACGAGTGCAATCATGATTTTTTTCATATCGATACTGCTTTCTTAATTAATGAATCTGAAGAAGGCTTCTACTCCTTCTGCTGCAATCAGTGTATAAACGTATAATGTGACTGGTTTTGCGATTAAACAAATGGCTACGAATTTCTTAAAGGTCATATGACTGAGCCCTGCCACCATACATAAGAAGTCGTCTGGGAATCCAGGAAGAACCAGCGCCCAAAAAGAAAATGCGCTCGAAATGTTTTTCCTTTGTCCAAATAACCGATGTACTTATTGTACGTATCATCATCCACGAACGCCTTCGCCAACGTCTCACCGTAACGACGAGCTAACCAGAAGTTGATACAAGAACCAATCATGATTCCGACAAAATTATAAATCCAGCCGTAAAGAGGCCCGAATACGATATGCCCGATGACACAGGTTAAGCCTCCCGGAATAATCGGATAGACTACTTGCGTAATTTGAATCAGGATAAAAATCAAAATTCCTACCCAACCGGAATGGGCAATGCTTTCACGGAACGGTCCGTCTATCGCGAAATAATCATTCTTGGCCACGAGCCATCCTAAAATAATCGTTAAAATAATCCCGATAATTGTTACGATACGAATGATTTTACGATTGAGTTCTATTGCTTTTTGAGTGTCCACGATGTACTCCTTTTTTTGTTGTTACATGCATTATAACAGAGATTGCTAAAGGTTCCTTAGCAACTTTCTTAGTTTTTGTTTAAGATTCGCTCTCTTCCAAATTCCAAGGCTTCACAACCGTGATATGATCCATCAATGCTTCTTGACGACCAAGTTGCTCCAAGCGGGCCTTACGACGTTCTTCGTAGCCGCTGCAGATGAATTTCTCTTCATCCGTTTCTGGAACGATGGCATCCACTGTAAAATCACCTTCGCCATCGCGAGGAAGTGCCACAAATGTCCAAAAGCTTGTCGCTGCTAAATAGCGTTCACCGTTCAAGACATCTTCTCCGACCACTTTACAGAAGACTTCCACACTCTTCTTACCTGTTCCTGAGATATACGTCTCTACGCAAACAGAATGTCCTAACGGAAGTGGTTTTAAATAATTCATCGCGTCCACCGATGCCGTTACCGCAAGACGACGACAATGACGGGACACCGTAATCGACGCACAGTCATCAATAATTCGTGTTAAATTCCCTCCGAATAAGGTATTATGCATATTCACATCGAATGGGAAAATTCTACGCGCTTGAATCGCACGTGTTTGGCTACATGTTTTTGTACTCATTTGATTAGCTCCTTGGATAGTTTACTGTTCTATTCTAACATGAATCCAAAATGCGTTCAAAGACACCTAACTCATTCTGATTTCTACGAATCCTCTAGATTTTTGATAATAGCTGTAACGTTGCACCGTTTCGAGCCTCACGTAGAAAAAAAGACCCACAGTGTGAGTCCAGTTATCCTGTTATTTTTTCTTTGCGCGTTTTGCTTCGTGAATCAGCTTCAACGCTCTCTTTCTTGTTTTGATGTTTGGGCTCTTCATTTGACGATAAGCCGTTGCTAAATCTTGTTTCATTGACAATACCTCCTCTTCTACCAGCTTGCTTTTTGAACGCCTGGAATCAATCCTTGATGCGCTAATTCTCTAAACTTAATACGAGACATCCCAAATTTACGCATCACTCCTCTTGGGCGACCATCGATTTCATCACGACGGTTGAGACGGTTCGGGTTGGAATCTTTAGGGAGTTTTCTTAGCCCTTCAATGTCTCCAGCTTGCTTTAATGCATAGCGTTTTTTTCAGCGTAACGTTCGATAAGCGCTTGCTGTTTTTTTGATATTTTGCAATTTTAGATTTCTTTTGCCATTTTCTTCTCTTCTTTCTAAATCGAAATAATTACGTTTTTACATTGTATCAATTGTTCTTTTTAAAAATCAAGTGGTTTACCTTAATGAAAAAGAGAGCTTTTTTTCAAAGCTCTTTATTTTTATATTTTGATTCTAAAATTAGTCGATTCCAACTCTTTTGCGAACAACGTCAGCGATACGTGTTACGTAGTCGTGAACGAGTTCATCTGTTGGGGCTTTCCACCATGACACGAACAAGCGGTTCTGTACCACTTGGACGTACAAGAACGCGTCCGTTTCCTGCCATTTCTGCTTCAACAGCATCGATGACTCTTTAATCGCTGGAACTCCATCACGCCGTTTTTTTATCGCTCACACGGATGTTCACTAATTCTGTGGGTATGTTGGTACTTCACTTGCTAATTCGCTTAATTTCTTACCAGTTTGTTTCATTACATTCATTAATTGAATTCCTGAAAGTAAGCCGTCCCCTGTTGTGTTTAAATCTAGGATAACGATATGTCCTGATTGTTCTCCACCGAAGTTGTAGTTGTTTTTACGCATTTCTTCAACAACGTAACGGTCACCTACAGCTGCTTTGAAGGGCAACCATGCCTTCCGCTTCTACCGCTTTTATGGAATCCTAAGTTACTCATACACAGTTGATACGATTGTATCTTTTGCTTAGCGTTCCTTGGTTCTTGAAGTGTTTACCAAGGATGAACATGATTTTATCGCCATCAACGATTTCGCCATTTTTCATCCACAGCGATACAGCGGTCGCCGTCTCCATCGAAGCTTAATCCAAGGTCTGCGCCTCGTTTCTTTTCACGAACGCCACTAACGCTTCTGGATGTGCGATCCAACGCCATCGTTAATGTTCACGCCGTTTGGTTTGTCACCCATTGTGTGGAAGTCTCGTGTCTCAAGTCAGCGAATAGACGCGTTAACATTGAAGCTGTTGCTCCGTTTGCGCCGTCTAAAGCGACTTTCATGCCTGATAAATGAATCCACTGTATTTTGTAGGAATTGGCTGTATTTCAATCTTCCTTCTAAATACTCATCCACTGTTCCTAATGCATCTGTAGAAGGACGTGGTAATGTGTCTTCTCAGCATCTAGTAATGCTTTGATTTGTGCTTCAGTTTCATCCGTTAATTTGAACCCGTCTGAACCAAAGAATTTAATTCCGTTATCTTGTGCTGGCTGTGTGACGCTGAAATCATAACCCCAGCTACAGCCCCTTGCATACGTGTTAAGTACGCAACACCTGGAGTTGAATGACTCCAAGTTGCATCACTTCAATCCCTACAGAAAGTAATCCTGCGATTAAAGCATGCTCTAATAATTGACCTGAAATACGAGTATCACGACCCCACCAATACGCGTGGATGTGCATTTCTCCGCTTGCTGCAATAAAACGTAACCGCCGTAGCGACCTAGTTTAAAATGCTAATTCAGGTGTTAATTCTGCATTCGCTACTCCGCGAACGCCATCTGTTCCAAAAATATTTCCCCATTGTGTTGTTCTCCTTCACCCGTTATTGGGCTTGTGTTGTTTGTTCTTTTGTGGTTTCTGCCGGTTCTTCTGTTGTCACAGTTTGTGTAGTCGACGCCTCTGTCGCCGTTAGACTGTTATTTGTCACCGTAATTGTAACCTCGATAGTTTCAGGTGAAATGCTATGCACTTTCTGAAGGCAGCGTCAACGTAATTGTTTTTCGTTGTCGACTGCGTAATCTTGCTCACGTCCACCACTACAGGTATGCCGTGATTTGGTCCAAGCTCGATTGAGCTCCTAAAAATTGTAACTTGCTTAGTAGTAGAATTCAACAAATATGAATAGCCTGGTGACTTCCCTGTCGTCGTTAAGATTAACGGAACCGTCTTTTGATTCGATGAAATTGGCACGCGAACTTGCACGCGTTCTGGATCAATTTTCACCGCTACAGGTTTTCCTGTTGCGTCGAGCGCTTGTAATTGAGCCGTAGTCGTATAGTCTGTTTTCGTTCCTTCAGGAATCGCAACATTTGCGACTACTTTATCCACTTGGTTCACGATGGATGTTGCTCGCTTTCACCGTTACAGTGGCTGGTGAAGCGACCTTCGCCGACTTGATAGCCATTTCCAATACTTGAAGCATCGGCCTTCACGACAACTGGAACTTCCTTCGTCGTAATTTTTTCGATGTTAATTTCTACTGTTTCTGGAGACACGATTCCATGAACTCCTGTAGGTAATCCCTGTCACCCCAAGCGTGATGGTGTTTTTCCTTCGCCCTAATTCTGTCAAATTAGGTGTTTTACACGATAGGTTCCATTTCCTGTTGTGCTTAAAAAGCAAGCTACTAGAACCTTCGAGTCGTAAATGCAACAGAATCTGGCAATCCTGTTACGGCATATTCATCACTGTTGATATCCACGTAATCGGTACATCTGAAATCGTATTTCGAACTTGATTGTGATTTCAATGATGATGAACGCAAGCCCCATTTGCATCGGTTGCTAACGCGAAGAGGAAGATGGTTAAAATAAACGACATCACTAGTAAGAATGATTTACGATTCATCCATTCAGCCATTTGAACGACCTCCTTTGAAGAAGTCACGTACCCAACGAACAATCGTTGGCTCTGCATCTCCTTGGTCTTCAACCACCAGTTGTTCAGATAGAACCTCTACTAATTCGCTTGAACTTAACTCACGGTGTAATTTCTCACGAATCGCAACACTGACTTTTCCCTGTTTCTTCAGAAATGATAATCGTAATCGCATCGCTCACTTCACTCAGTCCGATAGCGGCACGGTGACGCGTTCCCAATTCTTTCGGAATCATCTTATTTTCAGAAAGTGGCAAGCAGCACGTCGCTGCGGCAATCTTGTAGTCACGAATAATTACCGCCCCATCGTGAAGCGGTGTTTGGAAATGAAAATATTCGCGATCAACTGATTCGAGATATCTGAATGAATCGGAATCCCTGTATTGATAAACTCTTCCAATGAGTTGCCTTGTTCAATCGAAATCAACGCCCCTGATACGACGTTTCGCCATATACTGAATCGCTGTATTCAATTCGGAAATCATGACTTCTGCTTCGTTAGCACTTTCGTATTTACGAGAGAAGAAGTTTCGAACGACCGATGTGCTCCAACCCGCGACGAATTTCCGGTTGGAAAACAATCAGCGCTGCTACAACTCCCCATTGAATCACGAAGTTCATAATCCAGTCCAAGGTGTTTAAGCTTTAGGAAGAAACTAATAAACTTAATGGTCATGCATCACCGCAATTCCCTTCATTAGGTTAATCGCACGAGTTCCTTTTAATAATGACTAAAATATTATAGAGTATATACCACACAATCAGAATATCAATCAGATTGCGAAAACTCCCCCATGAAAAATAAACTGTTCCAATTTATTTGCATAAAGTTAACCTCTCTTCCACCAATATGTACCCTTCTATTATAGCACAGATAGCCCCTAAACTAAAAAGTGCACGATTATTCATATAACAATAAAAATCAAGTGAGTTAAAACGCAAATGTTCTCACAGATTTCGGAAATTAACCATTTACAAAAACGCTTACATATGTTAATCTGAGCTTGAAATACCACTACAAAATAACATCCATTCAAAAGGAGGATCTATGATGAAAGACGATCGTAAGGGATATATTATTGCTGGAGTTTTAGGATTTCTCACTTATTTTGTAGGAAGCACCATTTACTATTTTTTAACTCATTAATCACAGACACTCTCTACATTGATATGTATAGAAATTACCTAAGACCGTAACTGGAGATCTAGAATAAAATAAATAAGCGTTCATCCTTTTTAAGATGAACGCTTATTTTCTTTTATGCTTCCTCAATATTTGCAATGTAGTAAGAATAACCACCCGTCACTGCGATTAAAGATAATCATAATCATCGTTGCGACAAGGATGGCAACATTATTTCCCATGAAGATTCCTGTAAGCATCATGAGGATACCTGCCACTACAGAGGCAATCCCGAAGAAACGTTGTGTTTTACGGAAGGCTGCGTCATTGTTTTTTCAACCATGAAGCACGGAATCCAAAGTGTTTTTGAATTTCTTTAATTTTTGGCGCTAGATTTCCAATAAGGATAAAGAATATCCCCTAGAATAAATGTTAGGAAACGGCTCATTTGCAGCGCTGACTGTCATCCCGCCTAAGTATAACCAGAATTGAAGTACGCGATGACGTTCAATAATAGTAAAGAGAATCCAGCTAATCGAGCGAGCTGTTCTCACATTTCCCCTGTTAGTTTTTGGAGATGAGCTCGCAATACGAATCCCAAAACCCAAGAATCGCTACAAGAATTGGGAAAAGAAATATTGAGAATCTGCTTGCTGTTGCTGTCACATTTCCCGCTATGTCCATACGCGATACAATCGTTTCAGGTAAGAACCATACCACAAAGAGTGATACAACGAGTGGTGCGAAACATCAATGCGAGATAGGCATATTTTTTTAAATTGTTTTACTTGTTCCATGTTATTTTTCCCCAATAATTTGATCGATCCATACAATCGCTTCGTCCAGTACGGTCAAATTCAATTCATAATAAATAAAGTTTTTTATAGCGTGTTTCGTAGATTAAATCAGCATTTTTTTAGCTTTCTAAGGTGATAGGATAAGGTTTGCGGCGTCATCCCAATCATCGTGGCAAGGTCACCGGTGTTGGTCTTCCCTTTTCGCAGGATTTCCAAAATCTGACGACGCGTTTCATCAGAAAGAGCGGCCATTACTTCGTTCACTGCCATGATTTCATCTTCTTTCTATTTAAATTTATCTTTAATTAGAGTATACTCATGATTCGTAAAAAGCAATAGTTATTTAAAAATATTTTTAATAACTTTAGAATCAAAGATGATACTCGGGTTTCTACGGATTTTTTCATCATCGGTAAGTTGCACCGGTTCAGCCTCATCTTTCACCTCGAAAGTTTAAACGCGAGTAAGGGACAATCCCTCCCGCGTAATTCATATCGATACCCCTTTCACATTACGCGATGATAGAATCCAAAGTTCCTTCGGTATCATCTTTTACATCTGTTCTTCTTCTGAGTGTATTTTTCACCATTAAAGTGCGTCGCTTAAGCGGGCGAACTCTTCAATCGTCAGTGTTTCTGCACGTCTCAGACGGGTCAATGCCTGCAGCTTCTAATGCAGTGGCTAAACTTTTCTTTTGTATGGCTATTTCCAACGTAGGCTTTTAGCTAAATTATTCCATAGCGTTTTACGACGTTGCACGAAGTTGTTTTTTTCACGAGCGCGAAGAATTTCGCTTCGTCTTTTTACTTCCACGAGTGGTTTTTTCGCGACGTTTCAATACCAAAAATCGCAGAATCCACATTCGGAGCAGGATTGAAGACCGTCTTCGGCACGATAAATCCAATGCTTGCCCTCGCAGAAATATTGAATCGCAATCGTCAGCGATCCATACGCCTTCGAATTTGGCTCAGCCGTCATACGTTGCGCCACTTCTTTTTGCATCATCATCGCAAAACCCATCGATTGGCAATTTCGATTCCAATAAATTCATAATGATTGGCGTTGTAATATAGTACGGCAAGTTGGCCACGACTAATAACGGCTCGTTAATGTCGAAATGCTCTCCCGATGACTTGCTCTAAGTCGACGTCCAAGATGTCGCTATGAACCACTGTTACATTATCGTATGGGGCCAATGTTTCATCGAGCACTGGTAACAAACGGCCATCGATTTCAAAACGCCAGCACTTGTTTAGCTTCTCTTGCTAGACGTTCGGTCAGCGCACCAATCCCTCGGTCCGATTTCAATAACGTTTGTCGTTTTGTCGACTCCCGCCACTTCTAGCATACGCGTTAAAATATTCGGTTCAATTAGGAAGTTTTTGCCCTAGACTCTTTTTACCGTTAGTCCCATGACGTTCCATAATCTCGCGCGTTCTTTTTCGGCGTCGCGATATCCTTTTATTTCATTCATGTTTGTCCTCATTTTCTAAGACAGCCCTCGAGTGCCGCCCTTTAATTGTTCTTCTGTAATACCAAATAATTGTAATCTTTTTCGCGAACTGTTTTTCCATTCTGTATGGCCAATTTTTAGAAAATCCGCCACCTTTTGACGTCTTGTTGCTGAATCTGGTCGTCCGATAAACCCAAGCGCCATCAGTGTTGCTTGCGAAATCACTGGCTCTCCTGTTTCTGTTGAAATCTCATGCACCGATTCGAGTGCTCGCTGGATGGCTTCGGTACTCGCGTGTTCCACCCCAAGACTCTTATGATTGTCTTTTTCTGACGGCTTCTTCGCGTTCGATAAAGGCATGTTTCACGCCTGGTACGCGCTCTTGAATGATGTTGCGAATACGAGTTCCAGGATAATCAGGGTCCGTAAACACAATCACTTCACGCGTTTGCAGCGCCTTTTGAATGAGCGCAATCGTTTCTTCGTCAATCGCCGATCCGTTCGTTTCAATCGTTTCGATATCCGGATAGATTTCTCTCAAGCGTCTTGTATCGTCTCGCCCTTCTACGACAATGACTGATTCATAGCAGTCTCTTTCTTCCATGCGGAATAGCTTGATGGCATTTTGTGTCGTTTGAGCTGCCACTTCTTCCCAAGCAAGGCCACGTTCTTGGCAATTGTTTCAACGACATAGCGCGTATAGCCGGGTTCGTTTCTCTTTCCACGGTATGGCACAGGGGCTAAATACGGCGCATCAGTTTCCACTAACATACGGTCGAATGGAACTAATTTTGCACATTCACGAACTTGCGGTGCATTTTTAAACGTCGTCACACCGCTAAAGGAAATATGCATGCCTAAATCTAAGAAACGTTTCATAAATTCCACATCGCCATTATAACTATGCATAATGCCCCTGATGTCTTGAATGCCTTCTTCTTTTTAGAATCTTGTAGCAATCTTCAGTCGCATCGCGGTTATGAATCACAATCGGCAATTTCATTTCTTTTGGCAATCGCGATTTGGCAACGGAACACCTTTGTCTTGTTCCTCGGGCGTTGAATCTTTCCAATAATAATCCAGACCCATTTCCATCGCAACCACTTGCGGATGCGTCAGACGTTCCTGTAGCCATTCTTCGATTTCAATATTGTATCGATAGGCTTCGGCTGATGCCATCCGATAATCGAAACCACTTTTTTGAACTCTTCGCTAAGCTCCAGACTACGCGTAATCGTGTCCGTATCGAATCCCACCACCGCAAAAGCGCGTCACGGCTAATTCCCTTTGCACGCGCGATGACCTCTTTTTTTCTTCACCTTCAAACGCAGATACATTTAAATGCGTATGCGTATCAAAAAAATCATAATTTTCGCCTCTTATCTTGTTGCGCCATTTAAGAATGGGTTTGTCGCAATTTCATCTTTTTAGCGTTGTTGGTTCCTCGTGTCCTGGGAAAAATCACAGTTTCAGCAGGTAATGGCACAAATATTTATGGATGCCTTCCATTAACTCTTTATGGCTTCCGTATGGGAAATCACTACGTCCAACGCTGCCTTTAAACATCACGTCTCCACCGATGACGAATCCATTTTTCTGAAAAATAAAGATCGTTCCACCAGGTGAGTGCCCTGAATATGTGCTAATTCTGGTTCAAAGCTCTGATTTTTCCATTTGCCCATTTCTTTAGGGAAATAACCATCCGCTGGCTTCACTGTAATATTTTTCGCCAGAGTAGTATGAACGGTTCAATTCAGGATCGTGTAAGAACACTTTCTCCAACTCGTTCATATACATTGAATATTGTACCCTTTCACGAAGCGCATCAATGGCTCTGATATGGTCTCCGTGCGCATGCGTTAATACAATCGCAACTGGCTTTCAATCCTTCTTCTTTAATCAGCTCTTTTAATGTCCTCGGCTTTGTGCACCTGGGTCAAAAAAATCACTGTTTCTTTTATTCTCATCAATTAAAAAGTAGACATTTTCTTCCAAACGTCCTACTGGAATGCTTAATAACCCATTTGTATTCCTCCTTTAGGTCTCCTCTTAACTCTACATAAAATAGTGAGTTCTTGCATCAAAAAAACGCCCAAGCATCATGCTCGGACGTCTGTTGATTAATCATTGATTAATTTTTTTCAAATCGATGGCTTTTGTTTAATGCCGTCATCAACGGAACACCCGCTAATAATACGACGATTTCACCAAAGAATGTTTCACCATAGCTTAACCAGAATGGTAATTCTAGCGCTAAGTTCAATTCAATCGCTACTAAGAAAATCATCACACTGAAGACACCTGCTAAAACAAAACATACGTGTTTTTAACGTCTTTCACTGATTTGAAAGATCAATGCGCTGATAGCGAATGAAACAATAGAATGTCCTAATCCGAATACTAAGTCATACCAACCCTAGACCAGACGCTGACATAAATACTGAGTTGACAAGTAATACACCGGCAACCACACCGATTCCGTATTTTTTTGTCAAAAGCGAATAAGTGGTTTAACATTTCGCGATACGGAATTGAATATTTCCAAATGACATAAATGCTGTTAATGATGTAACGACCACATATAGCGCTGCGACGATTGCGTTAATGACAATCAATTTTTGTTTTTTTATTTTTGCATGTTACTGCCTCCTAGTTTTTTTATTGAGGGATGGTTTCGAACCTCATCGGCAAAAAAATCGCCACGAGCTATTGTACTACAAACTGTTTCAGATTGGTAGTCATAGCATTAAAAAAATAGAGCAACAGAATGATTTTTCCAGTTGCTCCATGCTTTCTACCATTTTTTTCTTCCCACAGGTTCAAATAACGTTACCTTTTTCGGCTGTAGGTTCTCCCTCATACTCTTCAAACAAGTCTTGAATGGTTACTTCTTCATCCTTACAGTCATCCATTTCGTTTCTTTTTAAATCATCCATTACTCAAACCTCCTTTTTTTTCGCCTTTTATCTTACCATAAAAGCTGTCACCCTTCTCCAATATAGTCTTTTGAATTTCTTCTTGCACCGCTTGTGAGCTCCCTTGATGGACGTGACCGATTTATCGAAATGATCCGCCATCTCCTCAAAAGGTCGCACCGTCCAACACTCCTAAAAACACATCTCTTTCAAAGCGGGAAAGGTGGTGGAAATATTCCTCCGCCTCTTCATGCAAAAAGCACTTGCTGCTCGCACGAATCCACCGATGCCGAGAGCAATGCGAGTTCCGCCTTTTTCCCCGCGAACGACTAACTCGTGTGGAATAAGCTGCGCCGGTGTTCTCTACGCAGGCACTCCACCGCTAGATTTTTTTCAAGCAGCGCTGGTAATAGCCAGCAAATGAGACGGCATGGTTCTCATCGTACTTATGCACCGCCCGAAGCATCATGATACGAGCCTCTTGCGCAAAATCGTCTTGATCCATTTCATGAAAAAAATAATGGTGATGAATGCTCATAATCAATGGGTCAAAACGCCGCAATAATTCGGTGATTGCTTCTCTTCATCCTCCTTGCTAAATGGACAACCTCTGCTAACCCTTTTTCCTTCCATAATTTATCCTCCCTAATTTTAGTGTCAGCTCTAGTATATCCGCGTAAATACACAAAAAACCTTGTCTTTCTCATAGAAAAACAAGGTTAAAGATGAATTGTTCGAATCGTTTGTTTTGAAAAAGCAATTATCGGATAAATTCCTGCCCCTGTATTCAAAGAGCAATAAGGCCTATTCCTTTTCTCCGACCTTCTTGAAATAATGAACGCCATACGTTTGGAAGAAATCGACTTTCAATTGTACAAATCGTTTCAAATCGCGTAATAACTGATACAATTGCGCACGTTTTTCGAACTCACGACGCGTTTGTGGCAGCGGCCGTTCGCGAAATTGTTCCAACAAGTCTTCAATGTCATCGATTAATTGACTCGCCGTATTTTGTTCTGCTAACTGCTGTGCGGTCTGTTTAAACATCTCCGACAGAATCGCCATCTCTTCTCCGTCCCAGCGGAACTCGTTTGGTTAGCAGCCATGATTTCCAAGAGCTTGCTTTGATCGCGGCGCATTTCAAAAATATTGATAATCGTAAGTCACTTCTTTTGGTTAAATGATTCTCCGCTTCGAGCCCTGACATATTCGCGTGCCTCGCTCAGCTTTTTCCTTCAACAACTGAAGCACTTCGCCATCATTTTTTTCCCATTTCCAATCGTCAGGAAATCCTGACATCTTCAAGAGAACTTCACGCATTTTTATCTTCAATTTCTTCTCGGACATGTTCGATTTCTTGGCGATACGACGGCATATACCAGTTCAGTAAAATCGCCACACCAGCCCCAATGGTGACAAGCAAGAGTTCATTGACGAAGAGGTCTGAAAGTGAGTTGTTGCTGCGTCCAAAGATGAATCACAAGGACGGTACTGAGCCACGCCGATATCCACTTTTTAAAGAGATACGCTAAAGGAATGTAGCAAAGAAGATACAAACCCGAAAACTCGTCACGTCGAAATCCAAAAAACAGCGAATATTCCCTATTCCGATTACAAGCGCCAAAAACGGCTGCCGCGAGTCTTTGCCCTGTTGCCGCAAGCGAAACTTTCTTCGTGTCCATGACACTGAGAATCGCAATAATAGCTGCTGCGGATGGCGTCGTTAAGTTCAGTGCCCTGTGCCACGAGTAGCGCCACAAACGCCGATACAATGACCTTTGCAATTTTAAGCTTCATGCCTTTCTCCTTTCGACACTTTGTCTTTTGTGACTACGATGTCCCTTCAAGAGCAAGCAGCGCGTTTTTCGCTCCACGCCTCCAGCATAGCCTGTTAATGCTCCTGTTGTGCTACGACGCGGTGGCATGGTACAAAAGAGACTGATTGATTTCTTCCGATGGCTGTTCCCCACCGCACGCGAAGAAGTCTTTTCGTCCTCGCTTTTTCGCCGACACGTTCGGCCACCTCTTTATACGTCCACACGGTTTGATAGGGATTTCGTTAACACGTCCCACACGGCTTTTCTGGAAGGCTGTCCCTCCCACAAATGCAATCGGTACGGTCGAAAGCTACATCGCCCTTTCTCCTTGAAATAGTCTTCCAGCGCCTGTTTTCACATTCTTCCACAACGGCAACGAATCGTCCCATACAGGACTCTCCACAAAGGCGCACTCGTATTTTTTTGCCCTTCAAACCATAATCCCTGTCAACGACTGCCCGTCACTGGATGCAATGATGGTTCCTACTGGTGTTTCTATCTCGTTAAAACCGCCATGGCGCACTCCCCTCGTTTTTTTCATTACAAATCTATTTTTTTCTATTATATAATATTTTTCTATCGAATGAAATAGGAAAGGAGCACATTCATGCTCATTAACGAAGCTGTTTTACATATTTTTAGATAAAAAAATTCAGGAAACTTACTCTTTATCACAGGCCCCACTGCAACTGGGCGATCCATTTCTCATTGAATACATTACAAAACTCGTGGATAAAATCAAAAAGGCGACCCACATATCGGTCAATTAGCTTCTAGACGAACCGCTTCTGGGTATCTTGCAGACGAAGGGATTTCTTCTTAGAAAAAGACGCAGCAGTTATCCGATAAAGCTCTTTTGCTCTTATTGCTCCAGCAGAAGAAATCGGACCAGCGGACTACTTATTCTTTACAGGAACAAGCGATACAGGTGGTACCCTCTTTGGAATGATTCGCCTCGATTACAGTTCAAAAGTCACTCACTTTGTCGATTACGAAGGCGAAGTCGTTAGCAATACGATTTTACAAAATCACGCTATTTTGCCAAACGCGACGCAAAAACCTTCGGAAGCTTTCATCGTGGATTTATCAAACGGAAACTACCACTTAATCGAGAAAAAAGTAGTAATTGAAGGCCAAAAGACTGCTTATTTCTCTGAAAAATTCTTAGAAATTACGGTGCCAGTCACAACGAAAGAACAAATCAAAGAAATCAAAAAAACGGTCACTCATATCGCGAAAAAACACGACGAGGAACCGTACAAAGCGCTGGCAACGACGCAACAAGCCATCTTCCACCAGCTCGAAGAACAGGACGAAATCGACGCCGCAGCCATCTTCGACAAGGTGTTCGAGGAAAAACCGCTCGCACGTGAAGCCGCACAGTTGGCCATCACCGAAGAACGCGTTCCAGAAAAAATCGCCGTAACGAACGTGCCAAAATACGAACGCAAATATAGCAAGCAAAAAAATTCAAACTCGACAACGGAATCGAAATTACCATTCCAAGTGAAATCTACGAAAACAAGGAAATGGTCGAATTCATCAACAATCCAGACGGCTCTGTTTCGGTACTCGATCAAAAAAATATCGAAAGTATCTTAAATAAATTTAACGCGTAGTGCGCCCATTCTATTATTATTTTATTAAAAAAAGCTTTTCACCTCAACTAATCTGAGGCAGAAAGCTTTTTTTGTCATTATTGTCTATTTAAAAACCAAAAGATTCCGAAATACTCCGTATAAAAAAACATTCTAGTAACTGGTTTATTCGAATATAATTTAGCAAGTTTAACTAAAGCAAATGTTACTATCCAATATTGCGCTTGCATATCTTTAGAAAAAAACTCCTGAAAAAGAATAGTCCCATTTCTAAACAGAATTGTATCATTAAAGGTTGCCAAACTGTTCTAGATGGTAAATCCTCCCAGAGATATCGCCATAGTTTTTTTAAGGAACATGTTCTTTCATCTCCCATCAAGTACACCATTCACAAAACTATCTTTATCTTATCAAATTAATTTTATCACAAACTTATTTTTAAATCAAGATGCTGAGATGTTATTTCACTTTTATGGAATAAAAAAACTGCTAACCTCCTGTGTTAGCAGTTCCTTGATTATTTAAATTCTTTCCAATCCATCTTTGTTAAATCGATGGTATCTTCTTGCTTCAATCCTAGGTCTTCTAGTTTGAATTGCATTTTTTCGAATTTCAAAGCATTTACTAGCGTCAGCCCTGCTCCTTTTGGCTCCAGTTTGAACACTTTAGCATCTCCATTTCCTGTTCCAGACAAGAATTCAACCGTGTAGAGCAATCCGCCTTTGAAGAAACTAAAGGCACTTCTAGCTCCACCTGCTTCGGCAACGTAACTTTGATGCAAGATTTTTGGAGTCTTTCCATCTAAGTAGTACGCCACGACCGTGAATGGTTTGCCATTCGAAGTATGTCCGATAAACAATTCATCCACTCCATCGTCGTTGATGTCATAGAATAAATATTGCAGCGAATCTTTTTGTTTATTCAAGCTGTTTGCTGCCCAATATTGTAGCGGTACATTGAGTTTTTCCCTGCCACATCAGCACCCAGTTCTTTTACAGTGCGGATATCTTCGAAGACTTTCGCGTACAATTCCCTTATTATCTGGTTTAGGAGCAACGGTTGTCGTAGTCTCAGTCGTTGGGGCTGCTGTTGTAGCAGCTTGCGTCACTTGTGACTTCTCGGCTCCTGAGTCCTTCGTCTGTCCATTTCCACAAGCACCTAATACAAGTGCTAGTAACGTCATCATTCCTAAGTTGGCTCTTTTCATCGTTCTTCCTCCTTTGGCTATAACGGCTTCTTCAATGGAAGACCTGGTTTTCTTGGATACTTATTCGGTGTTTCCTTCGTCTTTAAAATCGTGACAACGTGACGGTTTCCGCCTTCATATGGCAAGTCGAAAGAGACATCCCTTCTACTTTTTCCGCCAAGAATCGCGATTGCTTTTTTCGCTTCTTCCAGCTCTACTTCTGTATGCGCCGCTTTTAACGCGAGGAAATAGCCCTGTTTTTTCACGAGCGGCATGCAAAATTCACTCAATACACTGAGTTTGGCAACGGCACGAGCAGTCACCACATCAAACGATGCACGGAAATCCTTGTTTTGCCCAAAAGGTTTCAGCGCGGTCATGGAAACACTGCACGTCTTTTAGCCCAAGCGTCTCCACTAATGTATTCAAGAACGTAATGCGTTTATTCAACGAATCCACAATCGTCACCTTCAAGTCTGGGAAGACGATTTTTCAGCGGAATACTTGGAAATCCTGCACCCGCACCCACGTCGCAAAAGCGTTTGGTCGGTCAATTCGTGATGGAATCCAAGCGCCAAATGAATCATAGAAATGCTTCAAAGTACACGCCCTTCTTCATCCGTAATCGCTGTCAAAGTTCATCTTCTCATTCCATTCCACTAATAGATGGAAATATTGGTCGAACTGCTTCTTTTGTACATCTGATAGTGTAATCCCATGAACTTCTTGGAGTCTTTGATAAAATTCTTCTGGTTTCATACGCGCCTCCTTATTCTTGTACTTTTCAGCAATCTTTGCCTTGTTCGATGTAGACCATCAAGATCGATACGTCGGCTGGGTTCACCCCACTAATCACGGCTTTCGCTTGCGCAATCGTTTCTGGTTGAATCAATTTCAAACGTTGACGCGCTTCTGTCGCAAGACCATTAATCGCATCATAGTCGATATTGGCTGAATACGTTTGGCTTCCATGCGTTTTTAATTTCAACTTTTTTTCAATCGCTTTGGCAATATAGCCTTCGTATTTAATCGAGATTTCTACTTGTTCTTTCACTCACGAGAGACTTCCACCGTTTCGCCGGCAAAGCCTACTAATTCGTCATAGCTTAATTCTGGACGTTTCAACAAGTCGCTTAGAAAGGATGCCGTCTTCAATTCCGCGATCCTTTTTTTCTGCCAAGAACGCTTGTAATTCAGCGGTTGGTTTCAAGCGAATCGATTGCATGCGTTTGATTTTCGGCTTCAATCGCTTCTTGTTTTTGCTTTTGGAAGGCGGCATAACGTTCGTCGTCAATCAATCCAAGTTCGCGTCCTTTTTTTCCGTTAAACGTAAATCGGCATTGTCATGACGAAGTAAGAGACGATATTCCGCACGAGAAGTCAATAGACGGTAAGGTTCTGTCGTTCCTTTTGTAACCAAAGTCGTCCACCAATACGCCGATATACGCATCGCTTCGGCCAAGAATAAATGGCTCTTTCTCCGCGAATCTTACGCACGGCATTAATCCCAGCGTAGAGCCCTTTGCCCCTGCCGCTTTCTTCGTATCCACTGTTCCGTTCATTTGTCCGGCAGTGAAATAAGTTTTTGACGAGTTTTTGTTTCAAAAGTATTTTTTTCAATTGGTGCGGCACGACCATATCGTACTCGATGGCGTAACCCGTACGCATCATCTCCGCATTTTCCAACCCTTCCACGCTACGAATCATCTTGATTTGCACGTCTTCTGGAAGAGAAGTCGACAACCCTTGAATATACACTTCTTCCGTATTTTTCCCTTCTGGCTCTAGGAAAATTTGGTGACGAGGCTTGTCGCTGAAAACGAACGATTTTATCTTCAATCGATGGGACAGTAACGCGCGCCGACCCTTCGACAATCCCTGTAAAACATCGGTGCACGGTGTAAGTTTCTCACGAATCGTTTCATGAGTCTCTTCGTTCGTATACGTTAACCAGCAAGGAATTTGGTCGTAGCGGTAGTCTTCGTCTTTGGATGTGAAACTAAATAAGTTTGGCGTATCGTCCCCTGGTTGAATTTCTGTTTTACTATAATCAATCGATGAGCCTTTTGATACGTGGCGGAGTTCCTGTTTTGAAACGCGCCAATTCGAAGCCTAATTCGAGTAAGTTCTCTGATAATTTAATCGATGGTTGAGAGTTATTGGCACCCTGATGAATATTTCAATTCCCTCGATAATAATTTGACCACGAGAAGACGTTCCGGCCGTTAAAACAACCGCTTTTGAACGGTAGATGGCACCTGTATTCGTGATAACCCCTTTACATACGCCATCTTCAACAATCAATTCTTCCGCAATCCCTTGACGTAAATCCAAGTTTTCTTGCTTCTCGATTGTCTTCTTCATTTCTTGCGCGTATAAATGCTTTATCTGCTTGCGCACGTAAGGCACGTACTGCAGGGCCTTTTCCCTGTATTTAGCATACGCATTTGAATATATGTTTTATCGATGTTGCGACCCATCTCGCCCCCAAGAGCATCGATTTCACGCACGACAACCCCTTTTGGCAGGTCCCGCCCTACAGATGGGTTACATGGCATGAAGGCCACCATTTCTAAAGTTCATTGTGAGTAATAATGTTTTTTGCGCCCATACGTGCACTCGCTAGCGCTGCTTCACTGCCGGCATGTCCTGCACCGACGACAACTACATCATAATTTCCAGCTTCGTGTTGTTACCATAGTCTCTCCTTTACTTTCTTTCTCCATAAAATTCTACTTTGTGACTAACATATTCGCCTGCTTCATAGATTAAACTTTCGCAGAAAAGAACGGTTCATTCCCCAAAAATCCACTCTAGGAAAAATGCGGTCCCCTTCCCAAGACGGTTTTCTTTGAGGATTTCATCGTAAGGAACCCATTCCAGCGTCCCTTCTGGCGAATCAATCAGCTCTCCTGAAAAACTCCGTCACCCGAAAAACATACGTATACCAATCGTGCCCTGGGGTAAATTCTGGGAAAGGTGATGATTCCTTTTCATCTCCATCTTTGTTGCCTGTCAGTCCTGTTTCTTCAAAAATCTCACGCACGGCACATTCTTCCGGAGTCTCTGCTGCTTGAGTTTGCCACCAACGCCAATGTACTTTGCCCTCATGGACATCGTTTGGCTTTTTGTTGCGTAATAACAGTAAAAATTCTTTTGCCATTATCGATAGCAGATTGTCGCTAGCTTCGTCATCAGCTTTCCTCCTTGTGCTTTTTCGTTGAAAGAGTTATAACTTCAATCTTTACAGATGCGCCCTGATCCTTAGGGAACATCACAGGCTCGAATAACGAGCGTTCACTCGTTCATTGTTCTGTCTTAGCAAAGAGATAAAACGGAAATTCTACGATTCATCAGTAGCAGTAATCGGGGAATAGCAACTATCGAATTACTGACTCTAGGGTTGAAACCCTGTAGAGTCAGTTTGACGTTTGGTAGGAATTGAGACGTATGGCTCAATCCGATGCCCCATTACCGCTACTATGAAGATATCCGTAAAGAATTGAAGTTTTTGAGCTCTTATTTACCCAAGCAGAACTGGCTGAACAATTGTGTTAACAGCTCGTCTTGAACAGTGTCGCCTGTGATTTCGCCCAAGAGATCCCAAGCGCGGGTAAAATCGATCTCGATTAAATCAACAGGCATGCCCATGTCGACCCCATTCGCCACCTCTTGCAGCGCTTGTTCTGCTTTTTCAGCAGCGCAATATGACGCGTGTTCGATAAGTACGTTGCGTCGCGCTCGTTCATTTGTCCCTTGAAGAAGTAATCGGCAATCTTTTTTCTTCCAATTGGTCGATGCCTCTTTCTTCAGCATTGACGTTGTGACAATTTCGCTGTCTGTCGCGAATTCTTTTGACCTTGTCCATGTCGATTTTCGTTGGCAGGTCTGTCTTATTTAATAAAAATAATGCGTTTGAAGTCTTTTTGTTTGTTCTAATAAGCGGAGGTCTCGTCCATCAACTCTTCGCTTTGGTTTAAAAATCAAGAGTACGAAATCCGCTTCATTTAAGGCTTTACGGCTTCGTTCCACCCTCGATACGTTCAACGACGTCATCTGTTTCACGAATGCCGGCCGTATCAATCAGTTGGAGCGGCACGCCACGAACATTCACGTACTCTTCGATGGTGTCACGAGTCGTTCCCAGCGATATCCGTTACGATGGCTTTTTTTCTTCGCGTAATAACACGTTCAACAGACTCGATTTTCCTACGTTTGGGACGTCCAACGATGGCTGTCTTCAGCCGTCACGCAAGATTTTTTTCCCTTGGCTTGCGGTATTTAGCAATGCGCGAATGCCTCGTGAGACTTGTTCGTCTTCTCGCGCAACAGTTGCAAGGTCATTTCTTCCACGTCGTCGTATTCCGGATAGTCGATATTCACTTCCACTTGCGCTAAGGTGTTTAAGATTTCTTGTCGTAAATTCTGAATCAACTTCGAGAGTTCTCCGTCGAGTTGGCGCATCGCCATTTGCATCGATTTATCTGTTTTGGCACGAATCAAATCCATCACGGCTTCCGCTTGCGATAAGTCGATACGGCCATTCAAGAAGGCTCGTTTGGTAAATTCACCAGGCTCGGCCAGGCGTGCTCCCACACGAAGAACGAGTTGCAAGATGCGGTTAATCGCCACAATCCCACCGTGACAGTTGATTTTCACAACGTCCTCACGCGTAAAAGTCTTTTGGCGCGCGAAGCACCGTCACCATCACTTCATCAATGACTTCATCGTTCTTTTTGGATCCACGATATGCCCATAGTGAATCGTATGACTTGGCTGTTCTTTTAATCGTTTGTCTTTCAATCGATACACTTCGTCGGCAATGCGAATCGCATCATCCCCACTAATACGGACAATCCCTGATAGCCCTTCGCCAGGCGCCGTTGAAATCGCCGCAATTGTATCAAATTCTGTCTGCATACTATCCCTCACTTCCGTTTCATTGCACAAAAAAAGTGCACACTCCACCCCTTCCTTTTCTAGGGTGGCTCGCACTTTGACTGCTAACCGATATTCTCAAAGAGATTATACACTATTTTTCCTTAGAATTCATAGGCAGAAAGGCAGATTGGATAAATTCCCTAGCGTTTTTTTATTTTTCTTTTTAAAAATCTACACTTCTCGTTGCACTCTTTTCTCAAAACAAGATACAATTTTTCCTATGAATATAAAGGAGGATTCCTATGACAGTAGAACATCCATTTAACAAAAATCGTAGAAGGCATTGTAGTTTCTGATATTCGTCAATTCGACGCAGAAGTTTCTACAATCCCTGGCATTATCAAATTAACTCTTGAGAACCAAATTTTGACACACCTGAGCATATTAAAGAGGCGGCTATCCAAGCGATTAAAGACAATCACTCACACTACACACCAAACTCAGGGATTCCTGAATTACGACAAGCTGCGGCTGAGTATTACAACAAGAAATTTAATTTCAATTACACGGCAGACCAAGTCATCACAACAATCGGGGCAACGGAAGGGATTAACGCTAGCTTACAAGCCATCTTAAACCCCTGGCGACACAGTCGATCGTGCCAACACCAGTCTTCCCGCTATACTTGCCAATCACATTGGTGAACCAAGGGAACTTCATTACGGTGGATACAAGTAACGACGGATTCGTTTTAACAGCGGACAAATTACGCGAAACCATCGAAGCAAACCCAGATAAAAACTTCAAAGCGGTCGTTCTTGTATACCCAAGCAACCCAACAGGTGTGACTTACTCTAAAGAACAATTAGAAGACTTAGCCGAAGTGATTAAAGAGCACCAACTATGGGCACTTTGCGATGAAGTCTACGCAGAATTAACATACGACAAGACTCACTACTCTCTTGCGAACATTTTACTGGACCAAACGATTGTCATCACTGGTTTATCAAAAATCACACGCAATGACAGGATGGCGTATCGGATTCATCTTAGGGCCAACACACTTCATGAACGAAGTCGTAAAAACTCACCAATACATGGTGACAGCTCCAACAAGCTTTTGCGCAATACGGAGCGCTTGCGGCGATGTTACACGGCCAAGATGACTGCGCGAAAAATGATGGTGGAATATAGCGAGCGTCGTGACTATCTTGCGGCTGAGTTGAAGAAACTTGGCTTCGAAGTAGCAAGTCCTGACGGAGCGTTCTACTTATTCGCGAAAAATTCCCTGCAAAATGCGGCACTGACTCATGGGCATTCGTTCGTGACCTGCTCCAAAAGGCAAAAAGTAGCGCTCATTCCAGGGTATCTTTTCGGACCTGGTGGCGAAAGCTATGTTCGTTTCAGTTACGCTGCTTCAATGGAAAAACTTAAAAAGAAGTTGTCGCTCGTTTAACAACTTACTTAGCAAATATCTAAAATTATGAAGGCGAAAAAGACCATATATGGTCTTTTTTTCTGCTTTATAGCTTTATATACTATATCGTTTTTTTATTTTAAAAATGTAGAGGGGAACACGCAATTACCATATATGGTAATTGCGTGTTCTTTCTTTCTGAAACTTTTTTTCATTTTCCTATTGTAATAAACTATTCGACTTGATAAAAACTGTACTTAGCATTCGATGGTGAATCAAATAAAAGAGCTAAAAATTATCATATATGATAATTTTAGCTCTTTTCCTTATTTCCAAATACTGTCGATAAAAGTGTCGCGACCTGAAAGTCCGCGGTAACGTTTATAATGTTCTGGATCCTTCTTGTAGAAATCTTGATGATATTCTTCTGCAGGATAGAAAGTGCTTGCAGGCTCGATTTTTGTCACGATATCTTTTTGAATCGTCCGCTGGCTTTGCAAGGCTGCTTTTTGAAGCTTCCGCAATCTTTCTTTGTTCCTCGGAATGATAGAAGATGACTGGGCGGTATGAATCTCCACGGTCCACGAATTGTCCCATTGCATCCGTTGGGTCCGTTTGTTGCCAGTAGACTTCTACGAGTTTTTCATAAGGGAATACTTCTGGGTCGAACGTGATTTGCACGGCCTCTGTATGTCCTGTTGTTCCGCTACATACTTCCTTGTATGTCGGATTTTTCTTTGTGGCCGCCTGTGTATCCTGAGATCACAGACTCGATTCCTGGTTGGCTGTCAAATGGCTTCACCATGCACCAGAAACAGCCTCCTGCAAATGTAGCAATTTCTTTTGCCATGTGTATTCCTCCTAGTCTTGTTCCGGGTTCAACGAAACATCTTCCCCGAAAATGCGCATCTTAATCGCGACACCTGTTCTTGTGCCTCGCCAATCCACCGAGTCCCGTTTCACGGAGTTCTCGTGGCATTCTCACCCCGATACTGCGCATCGCTTCGATGGTTTCATCGGCTGGAATCACGTTTGTAATTCCCTGCAAGCGCCATATCTGCGGCAATCAACGCATTTCCCCGCGCCAATCGCATTTCCGCTTCACGCACGGCACTTCTACAAGACCGGCTACAGGGTCACAAACGAGTCCCTAGTAAAGTTTCCCCGAGCGCTGTCGCAAAGGCTTCGGAACTCTCTTGTGGTGTTCCACCGGCTGCTTCAACGGCTGCGGCTGCGGCCATCGCGCTGGCACTTCCGACTTCGGCTTGGCATCCACCTGTCGCCCCGGCAATCATCGCGTTATTGGCTACGACCATCCCAAAGGCTGCCGAAGTAAAGAGGAAACGAACTTGTTGTTCATGGTTCAAGTTCATCGTATCGGCAATCGAGAACACAACGCCCAGGTAAGGTTCCACTCGCTCCTGCTGTTGGAGTCGCACACACAAGCCCCATTGCAGCGTTCACTTCGTTTGTTCCCAAGCGCGTATTGTACCCCTCGCTAGAATACTATCGCCCGACAATGTTTTTTTCCCACGTTCACGATACTTTCTTCATCTTCAACGCGTCGCCACCCTGTTAAGCCTGTTGGAGAGAACACACCCTCTCCTTCCACGCTTCGTTCAACGGCGTTCTTCATCGTTTGTAAGTTTTTTCCATTTTCTCCCAGATGTACTCACGACTTTGTTGGGTCATTTCCATTTCTTGTTCAATCATGATTTTCGAAATGGGCTTTTTTTGTTCTGTTGCTAATGCTACCAATTCTTTTAATGGTCGAAAACATTGCAAACTTCCTTCCTTATCATCACGCAAACATATAGATGTCATGCGTTTTTCTTAATGTTTGTATTTGTTCTTTTAATTCTGGGGATAATAAATCAGCAAGCTCATATCCCATCATTTGGCTATCTTCAGTCATTTCCACTCGTTGTTTTGAAATGGTAACGCCATGTTCATGTAGTAAATTGTAGAGAACAGGCATTTTCCCGAGAGAAACCACTTCAAGTAAAACCGGAAGCGGACCTGATAGATCCATCTTAAAGCCATCCACCTCGATGTACTTCACTTCCACTGCTCCGCCACCAACAGAGGTCCCAATGAGGCGAATCGTACGTTTTTCGTCGCTCAAGGTCAAATCCGCAGTATTGGCGTGATTCACAGGGCTTGGTTCTTTTCGCTCGACAAATTCAATATGCATCCCTTCGGATACGGCAATCTCAACGGCACGCGGCACGCGCTCATCATCTGTCGCAAAGCCTAAAATTCCGCTAATAATCGCAAAATCCGTCCCGTGTCCCTTATGCGTTTCGGAGAATGACTCATAATAGTCGCATCGCACATTCTTTTGGTGTGCCTCCGAACAATTGTCTCGCAAGAGCACCAATCGCAATCGCTCCAGCAGTATGTGAAGAAGAAGGGCCCACCATAATCGGACCAATAATATCAAAACAACTCTTATAATTTTGTACCTTATTTTCTTCCATGTCGGCCATCCTTTCTTTGCTTTACTATCGTATCAGTATCCGCCTTCAATGTAAATTATTTTTGGCCGGCAACTCGTATAGCGTATGCATCGAGTAAGATTCTGCTGATGACTTGTAGTGGCAAACGCGAGCGTACTTCATAGTCTGGGAAATACGAACTCTCAGATTTATAGCCAACAAACGTGATATCACTGAGTTTTGCTAGAGGACTCGCTCCATTTGCGGTCAGTAAAATAACCGGCACTTCATTTTGTTGGCAAACACGCGCTGCTTCCACCAATTCTTCGGTATGCCCATTTAACGAGATAATAATCGCCACATCTTGGGCATTTAAACGGTGGCTGATGGTTCGGATAATATTTGAATCCACATACTGTTCGCAAGTACGTTCCAAAAGGTGCAATTTAATTTCCATTTCGCTGGCAATCATTTCACTGAGTCCTCGAGAAAAATAGAAATACTCGTTGTGCCTCCAAAAATCGCTTGAACAGCATCCTCAATCGTTTTACTGTCCAGCTGTTCAATCGTCCGACGCACTTCCTGCTCGTTTTTCACAACAACTGCTTGAATTTTTTTGTCAACAGCTTCCAAACTGTTGAAGGTGGATAACTCTTCATTTGTAAAACGGTATTGTTTTTTTAAATCATGTTTAAAACTCGTAAAACCGTCATATCCTAGTTTCTTCATGGTTCGCACAATAGACGCAGTAGAAACATTTGCATCCTGACTCAACTTCACGATGGAAATAGAAGGGATCTCTTCTAGATGTTCCTCGATATAAGCGAGTAGATATTTTTTTCCGTATTCGTTAAACCTTGCGTGTTGAACATGCGAACTCCTCCATTTTGTAAAGATTTACAAATGTTAACCTCATTTTAGAAAACATTTACAACCTGACGTATGTAATAATAAGTATAGCAAAAAAAGCTTGAGGTGAAATGATGATTTATACGTGCACGATGAATTTAGCCATCGATTTGTTCATTAAAACTGCGCAAATGCTACCGTCTGAAGTGAACCGAACCGACGAGGCTGTTTACATGCCAAATGGAAAAGGCGTAAACGTCAGCTTCATCTTAAAGGAACTCGGAATTGATAGCACCGCCACTGGTTTTAAAGCAGGTTTTACTGGCCAATTTATCGAGGAAGAACTGCAAAAGGCAGGTATCCAAACACAATTCGTCACGGTGGACGGAATTACTCGCATCAATGTGTTCACGCAAGTTGTGGCCACAAACGAAGAATTCAAACTCGTCAACCAAGGCCCAAGTGTAACACCCAAACAAGAAGCGTCCCTTCTTGCTATTGTGGAAAACATGAACGCAGACGATATTTTGTTTGTTTCTGGAAGTCATCCTGAAGGTATCACACGTGCCACTTACGAGAACATCGCAAAAGCGTCGCAGCAACGTGGCTTTAAGTTTATTCTCGACACTTCCGCTAGTTTTGTACCTGAATTATTAGGCTATAAACCATATCTCATCAAACCAAATGATGAAGAATTAGCTGAATGGTTTGGCTTGAAAGACATTAGTCTGGAGGAAATTAAAGACTGTGGTCGTAAACTCCTCGAGCAAGGTGCTCAAAACGTTATCGTTTCTTTAGGAGACAAGGGAGCCATTCTCTTCACACCAACTGAAACGATTCATGTCACAGCACCAAACGGCGAAGTTGTCAATACTGCCTGTGCAGGAGATACACTACTTGCAACCTTCGTAGGAAGCCAGTTGCAAGGTTTATCCGATGAAGAAGCACTGATCAAAGCCGTCGCAGCGGGAAGCTCAACCGCGTTTAGACCTGGTTTGACAGACTTCAAGGATGTTCCTACATTAATGCAACAAATCAAACGAGTATCCTAACTCGGGAAAACAATAAAGGAGGAAATACAATGACAAAATATGATATTATCGCTGCCACTGGGTGTCCGACAGGGATTGCGCACACTTACATGGCACAAGAAGCGCTCGAGCAAGCCGCTAAAAAAGCAGGAGTAACAATTAAAGTCGAAACACACGGACAAATCGGTATCGAAAACGAATTGACTCCAGAAGAAATCGCAAACGCAAAAGCAGTCATCATCGCTGCTGACAAGGATGTTCAGCCACAACGTTTCGTAAACAAAAAGATTATCGACGTTTCAGTTGGACAAGGAATTAAAAATGCCGACGAATTAGTCGCACAAGCTCTTCGCGGAGAAGGTGTTGTGAAATACCACTCTGACGATGCAGCTGTTGAAGCTTCACAAAGCTCCACAATCTTCTAACGTTGGCAAAGAGTTCTATTGGTCGTGAAATTTACAAGCACTTGATGAACGGTGTATCTCACATGCTTCCATTCGTTGTTGGTGGTGGGGTTCTAATCGCGATTTCATTTGCCGTATTCGGAATTTACTCATTCGATCCAAATCACGAAACATACAATGCCTTTTCTGCTCAATTAAAAGAAATTGGTGGATTAGCAATGGGCTTGATGACTCCGGTTCTTGCAGCCTACATTGCACAAAGCATTGGGAACCGTCCAGCTTTAGTGAGCGGTTTTGTCGCAGGTTTAATGGCAAGTAACGGGTGGCGCAGGATTCCTTGGCGGTATCGTCGGTGGTTTCTTCGCAGGTTACTTAGTGGTTCTTTTAGAAAAATTATTCAAAGGACTACCAAAAACATTAGATGGTCTTAAAGCTATTTTCTTATATCCTTTATTAGGCGTATTCATTACTGGTTTATTTATGAGTGTCATTGTTAGTCCAATGGCTGGTATCAACCAATCATTAATGGACTTCTTAAAAGGATTCCAAGATTCAAACCCAGTTCTTTTAGGTCTTGTAATCGGATGTATGTGTGCCTTTGATATGGGTGGCCCAGTAAACAAAGCCGCATACGTTACAGGTACAGTTCTTCTTGGTGAAGGAAATACAGCATTCATGGCTGGGGTTTCTGCAGCATGTATCGCTCCTCCACTTATCACAACTGTTGCCGTATTATTATTCAAAAACCGTTTCGATACAAACGAACGTAATGCTGGTTTAGTTAACTTCATCTTAGGCTCAACTCACATTACTGAAGGGGCTATTCCTTTCGTTGCCAAAGATCCACTTCGCGCAATGCCTTCAATGATGTTAGGTTCTTCAATCGCTGCAATCTTAACTTACTTATTCGGCGTACAAGTACCTGCTCCTCACGGTGGATTCTTAGTATTACCAGTTGTAACACATCCATTCTTATGGGTATTAGCCATTGCAATTGGTTCTGTTGTCGGCGGTCTTGTTCTTGGAGCAACTCGTAAACCACTTTCTGAATAATCGAATCTTTTAGAAAGAACTTAGGAGGTTGAAAATGTTAATTAGTAAAGAATCTATTTTCTAAATGAAAATCTTACTTCTCAAGAAGAAGTATTTCACTTCATCGCTCAAAAAGCCGTAGCACTAGGTGTTTCAGCAGACGAAAACGCCGTGTACAACGGACTTGTAGAGCGTGAACAACAAGGAACAACAGGAATGATGGACGGATTTGCAATTCCACATGCAAAATCAAATGCCATCACAACTCCAAAAATCGTCATCGTTCGTCTTAGTGATGGAATTGACTGGAACAGCATGGATGGAAAACCAACTTCATTCATCTTCAGCTTATTAATTCCAGATGGCGAAGCAGGAACGACTCACCTTAAATTATTAGCAACCGTAGCTCGAATGCTCATGAAAGCTGATGTCAAAGAAGCTTTATTAGGTGCTACAACTGCTGAACAGCTTGAAGAAGTATTAAATAGTCATTTAGCAGGCTAACCCACTCTCCAGGAGAGAAAAGCTCAAAACAGTCTCTCCTGGTATTTTTATTTCATTCCCTCGAAATTCAGTTGAAAACTCCGCATAATCCCTCTATTTTTTTCGCCAAACGCTATTGACGAAAGCGTTAAAAAAACTTACAATGGTATTAACTGGTAGTGACCAGTTGTAGAAGAGTTTTTTACGAAAGGAGAAACCGATATGGTAGCCAAACCTTCTCCACTCTACTCAACACTGAGTCTAGCGTTGATCGACTTCATTAAGACCAAGGGAAAAGCACACGAAAAATGCTTTCGGAGCGCGAAATTACAAAAGTCTATAATGTTAGCCGCACCACCGTTCGAACAGCGTTGAAGGAATTGGAGACGCTTGGATATATTTATAAGCGTCATGGAAAAGGCACGTTCATTTCAACGCAATGGAAAGAACGCCAAAACTTGCTGGAAGGCTACAGTTTCACGGAACAGATGAAGGAACTCGGCAAAGTCCCTTCCACGAAAATTACTTCGTTGGATTGTTACGAAGCCGATGAATTTATCGCTCCACTCGTTGGAATCGAAGCTGGCGACAAGCTCTTTCGTCTGAAACGCATTCGGTATGCAGATGGCATTCCACTCATGAAAGAAACAACTTTCTTACCATACGACGTCTTCAAAACCTTAACGAAGACGCAGTTAGAAGGCCAATCTTTATATGAAGTGTTTGCGAATGATTTTCATCAGCAAATCCACTACGCCGACGAAGAATTCTCAGCGAGCATTCTCACGCCGGAAGAAGCGGAAGTCTTGGATGTGGACCCGCACAGCGCTTGTTTACGGTTTATGCGAACCACATTAAATCCTGAAAATCGCATCATCGAATATACGATTAGTGTTGCCAGAAGCGACCAATTCTTCTACAAGTAAGACACTATCGCACAAACAACTAAAAAAATATTTGGAGGGTATTATGTTTCAATTTTCAACAAGTCAATTAGAAGCTTTATCTGCAGAGATTACAACGCGCGAAATTCGCCAACAACCCGAATTGTGGAAAGAAGCTTTTGATTACTACAAAGCAAACTTAGAACGCATTACTGCTTTCTTAAACAACTTACCTGAAGGTCGCCTACGCGTGATTTTCGCAGGTGCGGGTACATCACAATATGTGGGAGATACAATTCTTCCTTACTTAAAACGTACAGGAAATGAAGATCGTTTTGATTTCCAATCTGTCGGAACAACAAACCTTGTAAGTAATCCACATGACTACTTCAAAGCAGAAATTCCTACAGTGCTTGTTTCATTTGCACGTAGCGGTAACTCACCAGAAAGTCTTGCAAGTGTGCAACTTGGCCAACAAATCGTGCGCGACTTCTATCAAATCACGATTACTTGTGCGCCAGAAGGAAAATTAGCCGTTGCTGCTAAAGACGACACAAACAACTTACTCTTAATGATGCCAGACCGCTCTAACGACGCTGGTTTTGCGATGACAGGAAGCTTCACATGTATGACTCTTACAGCGCTTCTTGTATTCGACGAAGCACACTCACTTGAAGAAAAAGAAGGCTTCGTGAAAGCCATCCGTCAAATGGGTACAAGCGTCCTCGAACGTGAAGACGTGATTCAACATTACGTGAACTTAGACTACAACCGTGTGATTTACTTAGGTTCTGGTTCTCTCAGCGGCCTTGCTCGCGAAGTTCAATTGAAGATTCTTGAATTGACTGCTGGACAAATCGCAACAGCGTTCGATTCTTCAATGGGATTCCGTCACGGTCCTAAATCATTCGTAAACGGCTCTTCTCTAGCCTTCGTATTCGTATCGAACGACGACTATACACGTCAATACGATATCGACATCTTAAACGAATTACACGGCGACCAAATTGCACGCCTTGTTCTTGCGGTTGGAGTGGATGCAGAAAGTGACTTTGAAGGCCTATCTTTCAGCTTCGATAAAGAATATCGTTTCGTTCCAGATGCTTACCTTGCACTTCCATATGCGGTATTTGGACAAACGGTTTCTCTACTTTCTTCTATCAAAGTTGGAAACAAACCAGACACTCCTTCACCAACAGGCACTGTAAACCGTGTCGTTAAAGGTGTGACGATTCACCCATTAGAAGCATAAATAACTTTATTGAAAAGAGATGATCCTATGACAACTTATATTTATGCCAAAGCATTTTATTTTGAAGACGAAGTGAAAGGTCCAGGATACTTACCGATCTTGGATAACGGAACTTTCGGAGCCTTCCAAACCGAAAAACCAGAAAGCGGCGCTAGCGTCATCGACTACGGCAATTATCAAATTGCCCCAGGTCTTGTAGATACACATATCCACGGATTCAAAGGCGCTGACGTTATGGATAACGACGTAGAAGCACTTCGTACCATTTCAGAAGGACTTCCTTCATGCGGGGTTACTTCATACTTACCAACAACCTTAACCGCATCTCGCGAATTATTAGCGGATGTCTGCCAAACCGTCGGCGATAACGCCACAACACTTGGCGGCGCTAAAATCAGAGGGATTTTCCTAGAAGGTCCATTCTTCTGTGAAAAATACAAAGGTGCGCAAAACCCTAAATACATGGGCGACCCTAAATCTGAAATCTTGGATGAATGGCAAGAACGTGCTGGCGGTTGGGTGAAGAAAATCGCGATTGCGCCTGAACGTAAAGGTGCCGTTGATTTCATCAAACACGCGAAAACAAAAGACATCTATGTAGCTCTTGCACATACAGATGGTACTTACGAAGATTGTAAAAACGCCGTTGAAGCCGGTGCGAATATCTTCGTTCACACTTACAACGGAATGCGTGGTTTACACCACCGTGAACCAGGTGTTGTCGGTGCGGCACTCACATTGCCAAACGTATTCGACGAACTCATCTGCGACGGTCACCACGTTAACCCAGTGAGCGCAAGTATCGTGATGAAATGTTGCGGTCACGACCATGTAGCCCTTATTACAGACTGCATGCGTGCGGGCGGTATGGGCGAATGCGAATCGATGCTTGGAGAATTCCCTGTTATCGTAAAAGACGGTACGGCTCGCTTGAGGGACGGCGGTAGCCTTGCTGGAAGTATCTTAGAACTCATCCAAGGGGTTCAAAACGTTGTGAAATGGGGCATTGCGACTCCACACGAAGCGATTACAATGGCTAGCCTTGTTCCTGCAAAATCAGTCGGTATCGACGACGTTTGCGGACGCATCGACCCAGGGTATGCAGCAGACTTCATCGTATTAGACGATGAATTACAACTCAAAGCGACTTACTTAGACGGTAAGCCTTATTTCGAAGCTTAATAAAATAAAAACAACTTAAGGAGTGTTATTATGTCAAAATTAGTATTAACAAAAGGAAAATATGATCACTTAGTAAAACTTTCAAACAAAAACCATGTCATCGGTGCTTTAGCGATTGACCAACGTGGTTCATTGAAAAAAATGATTGCTGCAGGAAACCCAAACGTTAAAGGTGACGAAGGCATCATCCGCTTCAAAGAATTAATTTCTGAAGAATTAACTAAATACTCTTCTTCAATTCTTTTAGACCCAGAATATGGTCTTCCAGCTGCAAAATTACGCCACGAAGACTGCGGACTTTTAATCTCTTACGAAAAAACTGGTTACGATGCAACTGAAATCGGCCGCTTACCAGACTTACTTCCAATCTGGTCTGCAAAACGTATTAAAGAATTAGGCGCTGACGCTGTTAAAGTTCTTTTATACTATGATATTGACGAAGATCCAGCCATCAACGACATCAAACATGCATGGGTAGAACGTGTAGGTAGCGAATGTGTGGCAGAAGATATTCCATTCTTCTTAGAAATCGTTTCTTACGAAGCAAGTGACGACGATGTGAAATCAGCTGCATACGCTAAAGTTAAACCTCATAAAGTAAACGACGCAATGAAAGTCTTCTCTGACCCACGTTACAACGTTGACGTATTAAAAGTGGAAGTTCCAGTAAACATGAACTTCGTAGAAGGCTTCACTAAAGAAGGCGTTGAACCTGTTTACACTCGCGAAGAAGCATTACGTTTATTCAAAGAACAATCTGAAATCACTGACCTTCCATTCATCTTCTTAAGTGCTGGTGTTTCTGCTGAATTATTCCAAGAAACTCTACGCTTTGCCAAAGAAGCTGGTTCTACTTTCAATGGTGTGTTATGTGGTCGTGCAACATGGAAAGATGCTGTAGCTGTGTTTGCGACTGAAGGGGAAGAAGCTGGTCGTGCGTGGTTGGCAAACCAAGGACGTAAGAACATCGAGGACCTTAATGTTGTTTTAGATGAAACTGCAACTCCATGGTTAGAACGTGTTGAAGTAAAATAATAAACAATAAATAGTTAAGAGCGTTGCTCTTAAACACCTGATGTCCGCTGTGGTTTCTTTAAATCCTTGCGGATATCTTCATAGTAATAGTGATGAGGCACCGGCTCGAGCCTAAGGTCTCTCACCTTTAAAGCCTCAAAGGGGACGTACGGAATTATATTCCTACGTCCCCTATTTCGCATTATAATGCACTTCCCATCACTATTACTATAGAATCCGCAAGATTCTTTGAAACCACACTAGGTGTTGTGAGCAACGCTCTATTTTTATACTTTTACTAACCATGGGTGCAGTTGAAACCAGACCAAGTAGAAAAATGCCAATAAGAATCCTAGGTGTTTTTTTCGCAACGCTCCACTTTATTTCTTTTTCTAACCATGGGTTGCAGAGAAAGAGAGAGGATTGCAAAGATGAGGCACCGGCTCGAGTCTAAGGTCTCTCGCCTTTAAAGCCTCAAAGGGGACGTACGGAATGTTATTCCTACGTCCCCTAAGCACAGTGGTTGAATGGAACGAGCTTCGCTACATGTAACTCGCTCGTCCCTATTCAACTTTGTGGGGGAAAGAAAACGAAATGACCAAAATAGCACCTCTATTTTGGTCATTTCTGTCTTTCTCCCTCGTTTTAATGCACTTCCCATCACTATTACTATAGAATCCGCAAGATTCTTTGAAACCACAATTGGTGTTGTGAGCAACGCTCTATTTTTATACTTTTACTAACCATGGGTGCAGTTGAAACCAGACCAAGTAGAAAAATGCCAATAAGAATCCTAGGTGTTTTTTTCGTAACGCTATACTTTTATTTACTTCTTCTAACCATGGAGTGCGGAGGAAGTGAGAGAGACGAAGCAGGCACTGATATGGGAAGTAGGTTCTTCGAAACCAAACTGGGAGTTGTTTCTTTTACTTTTACTAGCCATGGCTTGCGGGAAAGGATGACAGATAGAAAAAAAGGCCGGGCGAAAACGCTCGGCCTTTTTGGGGTTGATTATTTTTTGATGCTGTATTTTGTGCCTTCAAGAGATGCTTGTAATGCGTCGACGCTTGCGTCTCCTTCGACTGTGGCTACTTTGTTTTCTAAGCTGACTTCAACGTTTGTTACGCCTGGGACGTTTGAGAAACGTTCTTTCACTGTGTTGGCACATCCTGCGCATTTGATTCCTTCTAAATTGTATTCTTTTTTCATCATAAATCTCTCCTTTATAGTTATGCTTTCCAGCGTTTTAATCTTAGGGCGTTGAGGACAACGGATACGGAACTGAAGCTCATTGCGGCTCCGGCAATCATTGGGTTGAGGAGTGGTCCGCCAAAGAGGTGAAGAACTCCCATCGCAAATGGAATTCCGATAACGTTGTAGGCAAATGCCCAAAATAGATTTTCTTTAATATTACGGATGGTTGCACGGCTAAGTTTTAACATCGCTGGTACATCCATCAAGTCGCTCTTCATTAAGACAGCGTCTGCAGATTCGATGGCTACGTCTGTTCCGGTACCGATTGCGATACCAACTTGTGCTTGTGCAAGCGCTGGGGCATCATTGATACCATCTCCCACCATCGCCACAATATAGCCTTCTTCTTGCAATTTTGAGACATAATTCGCCTTATCTTGCGGTAAAACTTCACTAAATACGCGGTCAATCCCCACTTCAGCGGCAATTGCTTGTGCAGTACGTTCGTGGTCCCCTGTCATCATGGCTACTTGAATACCCATTTCATGTAGGGTTTGGATGGCACGCGCGCGCTGCTTTCTTTTACGGTATCCGCAACAACAATCAAGCCTTGTACGGCATCGTTATATCCGATATAGAGCGGTGTTTTTCCTTGTTCAGCAAAACGGTTGGCTTTTTCATTCATCGCCTCATTGGCAAGACCATTTTCGCGCATCCATTTTTCATTACCAAGGAAGACGAGCGTTTCACCAACGTGGCCTTTAATCCCAAAACCAGGGATGGCTTCGAAGTTCGTCACTTCATCAAATGCAGCCCCTTGTTCTTTGGCTTTGGCAACAATCGCTTCGCCAAGAGGGTGTTCGGACGCTACTTCAAGGCTGGCAGCTAGGCGAATGAGGGCATCTGCATCGGTAGAATCGGCAGTGACCACATCTGTGACAACAGGAGTTCCGTTTGTGATAGTCCCTGTTTTGTCGAAAACAACCATATTCACGTGGTTGGCTTCTTCCAACGCTTCCCCACTCTTAAGAAGGATTCCATTTTCGGCCCCTTTACCAGTCCCAACCATGATAGCAGTTGGTGTCGCAAGTCCTAACGCACATGGGCAGGCGATAACGAGCACTGAGATGGTAATCGTGAGGGCAAATACCCATGATTCTTGTCCAAGGAAATACCAAGCAAGTCCAGAAACAAGAGCCAAGACGATTACGATTGGAACGAATACTCCCGAAACCTTGTCGGCCAGTTTGGCAATCGGTGCTTTGGATCCTTGTGCTTGTTCGACTAACTGAATAATTTGAGAAAGAGCTGTGTCTTTCCCGATTTTTGTTGCTTTGAGAATGAAAGAACCTGTCTTGTTTAAACTTGCCCCAATCACTTCATCGCCAACTGATTTCGATACTGGAATACTTTCCCCTGTTAACATCGATTCATCAACGGTTGAGTTTCCTTCTGTCACGACGCCATCGACTGGAACTTTTTCACCCGGTTTAACACGAATGAGGTCGCCCACTTGCACTTCTTCTACAGGAACTTCTACTTCTTGTCCGTCTCGTAAAACAGTCGCCATTTTAGGAGCAAGTCCTACGAGCGTTTGAATCGCCATGGATGTTTTCCCTTTTGACACGGCTTCGAAGTATTTTCCAAGAGTGATTAAGGTTAAAATAACGCCGGCTGATTCGTAGTAAAGGTTCATCGCAAAATGCGCGTGCCCTTCTAATACGTGGTACGTTCCGTAAAGGCTATAAAGGAACGCAGCGCTTGTTCCAAGTGCGACTAAGCTGTCCATGTTCGGATGACCTTTAGATAAGGCTTTAAATCCATCCACGAAGAAACGACGTCCAAGCCAGATAATTGGGAGAACGAGCGCCAATTGAATCAACGCGTAGCTGACTGGACTTTGCATTGGGCTTAGAAAGGCTGGCATTGGAATTCCAACCATGTCGGCCATTGCGATAAAGAGAAGTGGCACTGCGAAAATCGCTGAAATGGTTAGGTTTCGCTTCATTTCTCTTAAATGCGCTTCTTTCTTTTCGTTCTTTTCTTCGAGTTCTTCTTCCACTGATTTGCCACGAGGACGAGCGCCGTATCCCACACCATCGACCACTTTGGCGATGTCTTCAGGGGTCACGCTATCGTTTGCTTCAACAGTCATGATCTCGGTTGCCAAGTTGACGCTAGCTTTATCAACGCCTGGAATTTTGCTGACGGCATTCTCGATCGTCATGGCACATGAAGCACAACTCATTCCTTCAATAATGTACTCTTTTTGTTTGCTCATTACTTTCACCACTTTCGTTTACATTTGTAATTTACATTGTTAGTTTACACCAGTAATCTACAAATGTCAACAAGAAAGTTTAAAAAATTTTTTGAATAAAAAACTCAAGCCAACAGCGATTCTGCCAGCTTGAGTTTGGGTGTAATCTATTTAATTAATTCTGATAGAGCTCACTAATTGCTACTCTTTAACAGAAGCTAGGAAATCATCAATGTCTTTCCCTTCGAGAATTTTTAACTTTCAAGCCTCGGTCTTTGAAGATTCCCAATGGTTTTTTTCAATGATTTTTGAGAGCTTCGATATCTTTACGCCCAATTTCTTTCCGCCACTCTCCTTTATCGTATACTTCAAACCCTAGCTTCTCGATTAATTCGTACTTTTCAATGCCAGTCCTTATTGCAAACCAATCTTCATCTATATTTATTCTTTTCATAGCAGACATCACGTCAAAAAAATGCCCTTTGTATTGAATTTCATACCATATTTCATAAAGATAATCTAGTTCGTGGATATCCACATCCTTAACAAAAAGATCAGGGATGCTTTTCCCCAAACATATCAACGTATTCTTCAAATCCTTCTTCTTTTTCTCGGCTGACTAACCAAAAGGATGTAGAATCTTTCGCAACTCTATACTTCTTTCCTTTATAAATCCCGTTCATATAGGCCCCTCCTATTGAATAGGTTTTCACCTATTATTGAATTTATCCAAAATGAATTATTGGACTACTTCTCCACTTCTATTATAAACATTTATCACATCGCCTAGGTCTGCAACTCTTAGCTAAGGTAACATAAATATTATTGAAGCCTTTTATGTTATTCAAAGTCATACAATACCTTTCCTTTATGAATTCCTGGTGGGTGGTTCATTGTGATACGTCCTAATTCAGGAATACTATCTTCCTTATCCATAGTAAAATCTACAAAAATGACTGTTTCAGGTATATTATTAAACTTTCCTCTTATCGACAAATTATAGTAGGATATTGATACTCCATTGCTTACAGGGACTACTTTTAGCGTATTCCAATCAAACTGGACTGTTTCGATTTTCGGATACTCTGAATGCACCCATGCTACAATCTCTTCTTCATGTTCTTTCAACCACGCTAACTGCTTATCTCTTGCTGTCGCAAAGATTGTATTGGCACGCCACTCTGGACTGCTCAACGCAACAGCTCCTACACCTAACAACGCTACTGTCCCTATGATTGCTAGTTTCTTCTTCATCCTTTTTTCCCTCTATTCTCCTATATGTATCAATGTATCTACGCCGTTCTTCAAGGCCTCCCGATACGCATCATCGCCTGTGCCATCCTTGTCATACCATGCCATTACGATTTCAGCCCGATCATCAACGATTTGAGCAACTTCAATTTTAAAGAATCTATACGGAGCAAAACCTGCATCCTCCACTACGCAATCTCTTCAATGGATTCTAAAGTAAAATATTTATTTTTATAGAGAGTATCCATAGGAAACATTGCCAACCATGATAGAAATAGAACCAACGCTACCATTGAATTGAGAATTAATATTGATCCGCTAACATCAAGGGAACTTTTCATGTAGAAATAGAACAGCAACGCGTTTAAAGCAATGAAAAAATAGTATCCAAACTGTCTCTTTTTAACCGCATTAAATACCGCTATATATTTTGTTGCTTGTCTTGGAATTTCATTAGAGACTTTTTTTCTTGAGTAATTAATTACCAATTTTGTCCCTAAATATGCAAATACAAAAGAAAAGATATACATCGCTAACTTCAAAATCATCTCTTGTTGGACATTGTTTTGTTGAACAAATCCACTCAAAAAATCTAAAATTACTTTAGTAAATAATTGTGATGCAGCCGTTATTCCTTCTATTCGTCCTGGCTGTAATGATTTTTGATCATAGTTTTGGTTGTTTTTATCGATTTCAACCATTTCAATACGAACTTGGTTTGTGAGAACTCCAAAGCCATAATAGCTTGGCGTAACGGTACTAACATCCATAAGATAGTTTTTCCCAGTGGAATCTGTCACTACTTTATAGCATATTAGATTCGAGTTCTGTATCATTAATTCTGTCATTTATTATCCTCCAAATACTGCTATTTGACAGGCTCTATCGCCATTGCCTGCATCAATTTTCTCCTAGATATTTTATCTTAATATTTGATATTGATATATCTCCCGTAATTTTTTCAGTTCTTTCAATATCATCAAACTTTCCAACCGGATCCAGTAACAATTCCAAATCCTGACTATCCAGCTGTTTCTTATCTTCTATTATCAACGTTACCTTTTTTTGAATCATCATTATTTAGTTTTAGTTTCAAAAATATAACTACCTGTACTCCAATTCTTTGTAAACAGGAGAAACTCAACCTCGCTAACCTCATACCTACGTGCAATTCTAATCACAACATTATCTTGTTGTTCCTTCGTAATGGTTGGTTTTGAGCAAGTGACCGCCATTGCTCCAACAAAAAAATAAAAATAATTATTGCGATTACTTTTTTTCATTTTTCTAATCCCCTAATTTTTACTGCTACTCTAGATACTTGATTTTTAATCGTGGATAAATCGATTTTCCCGGTGATTCTCTCTTTTCTCTCTATATTTTTATATTTATCAGGCGGATTTAAACCGATATCTACTGTGTCATCGTCGAGTTTGTTGAGATTGTCAAAACGCATTACCACTAATTTGTTCTCATCACCATTAATTTTAATTTTTCAAAATGTAACTGCCCGTACTTTCATTTTTAGAAAAAAACTCAAAAATTCAATTTCATTTACATCATAGTTACGTGCAATTTGCGTTGCGACATTATTTTTGTTGTTCCTTCGTGATTGTTGGTTTTTGAGCAAGTAACCAGCAAAAATACTCCCGTTATTAATGCAATAATAGCTAATAACTTTTTCATCCCTATGTATCCTCCCGAGTGCATTATTTCCCACCGATATATGTTATCTTTATATTTAAATCTCCGAGTTTATCATTAATTATATTTGGTCTTCTAATATCCTCGAATTTTTCAAGCGGGTCTAACGACATTTTCCCTTCCGATTTTTCTAAAATATTAAGATTATTGAGCACTAAAATAGTTTCTTTTTTTTCATCCTTGTTAAGTTTAATTCTTAAATTATAAGTACCCGTACTTTCATTCTTTGTAAAGCTCAAGAACTCGATTTCTTGGATATCGTAGTTTCTATAAATACGTATTGCGATATTGTCTTGTTGCTCTTTCGTAATTGTCGGCCTTGAGCAAGTAACCAGCACAAATACACCCGCGATTACTGCAATAATAGCTAATAACTTTTTCATCCCTTAACGTCCTCCCGGCTGCATCATTTTCCATTCTCATCCCATAGCGGCGAAGGATATTCAGGTGTAAATCCTAACTCTTTGCCTTGTATATTCATTTCAACATAGTTTTCTAACGTGTTTATAAAGTCCGCCTTGGCTTCCTCAAAACTGTTAAATTCAACTGTATTCCCAATTACATATGATCTGTCATCTCGACTGTTAATCATAAACTTTCCATCTCTATAGAATAAGTGAAACGCCCATGGTAACCGTTTGTTTTCATCAAACAGAACATACTGTAAGCTCTCAAAATGACGTTTTTTAATTTCTTGTTCAACTATATATTTCATGTTCTCAATATCATTCATAGATTTATCCCATAATGGAGAGGAGTATTCAGGAACTTCTCCATTTTTTTATAGCAACTCTATTTATTTTTCACAGTGAGGTCTAGTTTTTTTCTATAAATTTATTTTTTTGCATCCTCAAAATTATCAAATTCCAATTTTTTTGTTATAACTTGCTCTATCCATTGTAGCGTAAACAAAATAATGTTCACTAGTAGAATCAAACTCAATTCGAACTTCCCATTCACATGGTCTATGATCGTTGAAAATGGAATATCTCAAACCTTCATATCCCAACAATTTAATTTCTTCCATTAGTTCTTGTTTCTCTTTATCTAAATTTACCATTATTTTACCTCTCTCAAGAACCCTAATTTTTCATCCCTCTGTATCTTTTTAATCCTCATCCCAAAGTGGTGACGAGTACGGATGAGAAAATCCTAGTTCTGATGCTAAATGCTCAGCGTCAATTGTTTGTTTCAGTATACTCATGAACTTATCTATAGCTTCATGAATAGTATCGTATTCCCAAGTTACTCCAACAACATATGAGCGTTCATCTCTACTATTTATCATAAACTTGTTATCCCTATAAAATAGATGTGTCGCCCACGGAAGATTGCTCTGTTCATTAAATAACTCATATCTCAACGTTTGAAAGTTATTCTTTCTAATTAATATTTCAATTTCCTGCTTTAAAATATCCAAATCCATCTCTATCCCTCTTTTTGTTAGCGATAATTATTGTTCCGGCGTATCCCAAAGTGGTGAGGGATACGGTGGTTTGAAACCTAACTTTCTTCCTTTTAAAGTCACTTCAACAAATCTTTCCAACTTATCAATAAAATATTGTTTCGCTTCTGAAAAAGAATCAAATTCAACGGTATTCCCTATGACATATGACCTTTCATCCCGCGTATTAATCTTGTATTTATTGTTGTCATAAAACAGATGAAAAGCGTACGGCTGACTACTATGTTCATCAAATAACACATAAGATAGGCTTTCAAGGCCCCGTTTTTTAATCTCTGATAGAAGTTCCAATTGTTGTTCTCTATGATCCATCGTTAGCTTTCTCCATCCCTTTTTCTCCTGTATACATCAATTACTTCTTTCTGAGAAGATGACTCAATTCTGGAGATAGTACCTTCGCTCCTAGACTATATCCCCTACTATATTTATTTAATGTGTCTTGTATAGTTAAGTTTCTATCGCCATTTATGTAAATGGTAAAATTAATTCCGCCCATCGGACTATATTCTGTTTTGTTATAGTCAATCTCATAAGTTTTTTTATAATACCATCTTCTGTAAAAGCATCCTTGTCAAAAACCTTTAATGGCTTCATCTATTAACTTCACAACTTCTGGTTTCTTTAACTCCTCGTTCATTCGTTCTTTTGATGGTGTGTTCATGTACACAAATAGGGAAAAACACTCCCACAATTACTGCGATAACGGCTAAAAAAACTTCTTCATCCCATGACTCCTTTTTGTTTTTTTCATTAGTAATAGAACTATTTATTTTTCCCTCTACCATCTTGTTCAAGGCTCCAGAAACTACTCCGCCTCCTACTGTATAACCCTGATTCTTCTTTTTTTCACAACACAGATTATATATAAGTCCGGGTTATCATTGACAATGATTGTGGTATTAATTCCTCCCATCGGATTATACTCCGTTCGATCGTAATCAATAGCATACGAATGAATAACTCCTTTTTCTGTAAAAGCAGCATTATCCATATTTTTGATACTCTCTTCGATAACCGCCATAACTTCTGGTTTCTTTAGTTCCTCGTTCATTCGTTGTTTTGATGGTGTGTTCATACACCCTGCGATGATTCCTATCCCGAATAATATAGCAACCAACTTTAGCACTTTTTTCATCCCGCGACTCCCTTTATCTACTTATAAAATCCTAATTTTGAATTAATTCTCTGTTCTTATCAGCTTCGATAAGTCTCTTGAAAGAGCGACCGTCGCTAATCTATATTTATCATTAGAGTTCATTAGAGTAGTTTTGATAGACAAATCATCATCTCCGTTAATAATTATATAAAATCCTATCCCACCCATTGGATTATAGTAAGTTTGATTATAATCAATTTCATAAGATTTAATTTTTTTCCATTTTTCCGTAAATGCGTTATTATCCAGGTTCTTCAGATTCTTTTCAATAACCTCAACCACTTCTGGTTTCTTTTAGTTCCTCGTTCATTCGATCTTTCGATGGTGTGTTCTTACAGCCTGCGATGATTCCTATTCCTAATAATATAGCAATCAATTTTAGTACTTTCTTCATCCCTGACTCCTTTTGTCTGTGTGAATTACTCTACTTATTTCCCTCTTTTTAGTAACTTAGCAAGTTCCTCTGACCCTGAACCACTTCCAATTTCATACTTATTATTAGTTTTAACAACTGTATATTGTAATTTCAAATTCTGATTACCATTCACATAAATAATCACTTCAATCCCACCCATCGGATTATAGTATGTTTTATCATAATCAATATTGTATGTTTTAATTTTTTTCCAGCTTCGGTAAAAGGCCTTACTGTCTCGTTTTTTTATAGCCTCTTCTATTATCTCAACCACTTCCGGTTTCTTTAGTTCCTCGTTCATTCGATCTTTCGATGGTGTGCTCGTACATCCTGCGACGATTCCTATTCCTAATAATAAAGTAACTAACACTAATACTTTTTTCATTCTTCCCGCCTCTTCTATCCTTGTGCTGGTTATAAAACTATTCATTAACAGCCTTCTCATAACTACTGTTTGCTACAAAAGCTTATAAATTATTCACATTACTCATAGATTTCCAATACCTTCCCCCTACTGATTCGTGGAGGTTGGTTCATTCTAATTCCAGACATATTTGGTATACTATCAGATTTATCTAATCCAAAATCAATATGAATGACAGTATCTGGATTATTATTAAAAGTTCCCGTTACTGATAGATTATATTCCACATTAGCTACTCCATTACTCACAGGTCCTACTCTTAACGTACTCCAATCAAATTGCACGGATTCCACTTTGGGATAGGCAGAGTGCATCCACTTTACAATCTCTTCCTCATGCTCTTTCAGCCATGCTAATTGCTTATCTTTTGCGGTCGCAAAGATTGTATTCGCACGCCATTCTTGATTACTCAGCGCAACAGCTCCTACACCTAACAGTGCGACAGTTCCTATGATTGCTAGTTTTTTCTTCATTTTCCATCCCTACCTTTTTCGTTATATGATTTAACTTCTTCACTTTAATCATACCATATTCACAAAAATAAATTCCGTGTTTTTTAATTTTACTAAAAATAAGTATCCATGTGGTTCAAATCAAATAAAAAATCCTAAGTCTCTTCAACTTAGGATTCATACATTATCTTCTTTAATCTTTTACAGAAGCTAAGAAATCATCGATATCTTTTTCCCTTAATGATTTTAACTTTTGAGCCTCGGTCTTTAAAGATTCCCAATGGTTTTTCAATGATTTTTATAGCTTCGATATCAGAACGACTAATCTTCTTGTCAAAATAAAAATTTATCAGATTGAGTAAATCCTAGATTTTGAAAAGAATTTCGGATTACTAACATCATCTGACAATATATAAAAATGCTTCTTCTGCAATTGCTCTCTTTGTAAAATCGCCATTTTCAAATATATAAAAATGCCCTTTGTATTGAATTTCGTACGCCATTTTATAAAGATAATCCAATTCATGAATATCCACATCTTTAATGAAAATATCAGGTCGCTTTTCCCCAACAATATCGATATACTCTTCAAATCCTTCTTCTTTTTCCCGGCTGACTAACCAAAAGGATGTAGAATCTTTCGCAACTCTATATTTCTTTCCTTTATAAATTCCTTGCATAAGTAACTCTACCTTTCTCCTATTTAGAACTATTCTTCAACAGAAGCTAAGAATTCGTCTATAACTTTCCCTTCTAGAATTTTAACTTTTAAACCTTGGTCTTTGAAGATTCCTTCTGGTTCTTCAATGATTTTTATAGCTTCGATATCTTTACGTCCAATTTCTTTCCACCACTGTCCTTTATCGTATACTTCAAACCCTAGCTTCTCGATTAATGGGTACTTCTCAATACCAGCGTTTAGCACAAAAAGATCTTTATCAATAAGCTTTCTGTTCATATAAGATATCACGTCAAAAAAATGCCCTTTGTATTGAATTTCATACACTATTCTATAAAGATAATTTAATTCATGGATATCCACTTTTTTGGAGAAAAAAGTATCTGATTCTCTTCCCCATGGATCAACATAATTTTCAAAACCTTCTTCCTTTACATAACTATAAAGGGTAACATCTTTTCCTAATCTAAGTTCAGCATCATACTTCTTTTGTTTATAGATTGCGTACATAGTTATCTCCCTTTTTAATAAATGATTCTGTCTTTATTCATTTTTTGTTTGAGTTTAATCTGAAACGGTCTCTCTAAAATATAAGCCTTCTGCATTTTTCAATAGCAATCGAATAATAATACCCACGATTACTATTACTCCCGACTAACGATACACTCAGCGAATCCGAGTCCCCTAACCCTAAAAAGGAATTGATGATTTCATCTGTTACTTTATAACGAAGTTCAAAATCGCCATTCATCATACTATAGAACTTTTCTTGTAAATCTAGCTTTGATAAGATCTCCCGATTTAAGGTCAATTTCTCAAATAAGAAACCTCGATACGGCCAATATGCTGCATCTGCTTCATTTGCGAATTGATACTTCCCATCTTGATACTGAAAGTTTGTTTCAAAGATTTTATCAATGCCATTATCTCCGACCTTTGAAACAGTGCCGCTAATAGGTTCTCCCTTACTCCTAGCTATAATTTCTACTGTAAATAGATCATCACCATCCATAAAAGACTGCGTTATCTTAAATCCACCTGGAAATTGATCAAACAAGTTTTCTAATCTTTCTGTTGGATAAACTCGACTCATTTCTGTTCCAATACGTTTTTCTAAATACGCACGATTATTTCTTGGATTGCATCCAAATGACATAAAGATAATTCCTCCGATTATACACGCATATAAAATTTTTTTAAGCTTCATCTTCTTGCCTCTTCTACCCTTTTTTACTAGTTCTAAAAACGAATTCTTTAATAGCCTTATCATACCATATTCACAAAAAAACTTATTCTGTATTTATTCAAAATTAATACACAAAAATACCACTGGTAATCCAGTGGTATCATCAATATTGTATTTTTAACCTCTACAGCCATCCCTTTGTTTTCAAATACTCATCCGGGATACGCAATTCAATCTCTGCCATGATCTCTTTTAAGTAGCTGTCCCAATCGCTAGTCGCCATATAGCTTCTCATTCCACTTTCAAGCGACGCTCCAAATTCATTACCCAAATCAATAGAGAACCCGCATAAACCATTATCGTAATTAAATTGAACCCAATAGTAGTCATATACCCTGAATACGAGGCGTAAATATAATGATTTGGGACATCAACCAATTCACAAATGGTTATTTCAGTAACTCTATCTCCAAAATAACGCTCAACTCGTCCAATTAACTCCAGCGACTATTTAAATTCATATACCTTATTCCTTTATTTGAAATCCGTTCTTTATAATCCCATCAGAACTGAATCCTAATAAGGTTGATTCATATTTCTGTATTGTATCAGAATAATCATCCAAATCAGATAGCCACTTCCGAATGTTTCGTAATTTTACAACAGCCCAATAGAAGAATTGATTAATTCTGTTCGGCAAATAGGGAATATCATATTCTCGATGATTGCTATCCACATAATAAAGGCGATTCGACGTTGTATCCAAGTTGATTTTTTGTGGTTCTTTGGAATCAATTGCAAAAAACGGTGATAGCCCTTCTTGTTGGAATAGGTCTTGTAATGTGTTCGAATCATGTCCCAAAGCTTCAATTTTTGGGATCAGTGAAAAATCAACATCTACGAATGCGTTTTTAACAAAGAGAGCAAAGTATAGTTGTGCTAATTGCTGATCTAGAATTTTACAATACTCTGAAATACTTCCGCGTTCGCTAATAAATATAAAGTAAGCATCTGATTCTGAAACTAAAGAATAAATAATATCTACACCATCATAAACTTGAATACTCTCTGGTTTTAGCTACAATTTCAACATTACCTATAAAATTTTTTTCAGGGTAATGATATATTTTTTTCAAACATTATAATCTCCTTAAATATCCACTTTTGATTAATTTTCTAATAATAGCTGACTCATCTAAAGGAATTGCATTTATTAATTCAACAAACGAAGGATCCAACCTGGACTGTGTCCCTCCTCCAATCTGTTCGAACCAAGGTGCTATTTTACCCTTCAAAACTGGTAATTCTGATAACACTTCATACTGATGATAATTTTCAAAATCAGAATTAGGTGACATAGACCGCATTTCTTTAGATTCTCCAATCTCTCCAAAGTAATATCCATGATCATGTCCGAATCGATTAATTTTCTCTCCAGGTTGAAGAACAACTTTCTGAAACTCTCCATATTTTCTTGACATTCCCTTTTAGAATAACTACACTCCCCAAAGGCAACATTTTAGCTTCTGACATTCTTTAACCTCCCTGAATATAACAAACTTTTTTATTATAGCATAAGCACATTCACTAATTCATCCGTATTCCCCGCTATAATTCTCAAAATACACAAAATAATTCCTTAACAGAGATTTACCCCACGCATAAACCCCCACCGAAAATTTCGATGGGGGTTGTATTTCTTATATAAACCTTTGTTACTAGCTGAAATGTTTGGTACGAAACGTTAATTTCTATGATGTTGTTTCTTCTTCCTGATTCTCTGCCTCTAACAATTCTATTTGCTTCAAATATGCTTTCTTATCCTCTAACATTTGGTATTCTATCTCTTCTATTTGCTTTTGATAGACTCTATTCATCTGTTCTTCATTCTGTTCTAATTCAGATAAAAAAGGCTTCGCATAAATAAGATCAACATCTCGATATATCGTTAGAATGTAGTCCACGAGGTTTTCTGTTTTACGCTTAGAAACGCACCGATAATCTTCCAATTGTTCTTTTATTTGTTGATATTCTTTACGCTTATCTAAATATTCTTTTTCTACTTGTTCAATCTTTTTATGAATCATACAATCTATCCCTCAGTTTATTTGATTGGATTTTGCAAGTTCAATTTAGGGATACTCTTGAGATATTGTTCTGCAGAATCTGCCGTTTTCCCTTCAAAAGCCCCTTTTAATTGCGTTACAAGATTTTCAGAGTGATAAGAAAATATTTCTTTCGAAGCATTAGATAGTTTTGATCCTAACTCTTTTTGAAGAGCCTGAATTGTCATCTCATGCTTAGATAAGATTGCTCTAATCGCAATTCTTTCTTGTGTTTTTATATGCTGAATATAAGCTTCTTTATAGTAAGCCTCATCAATATAATCTTTTGCATTCCCAGTAAAGACCATCCCAAAAACTATCCCCTTTCTATTTTATAACTATTTAAACTAAACGAACTATTCGACACCACTTTAAATAACTCACTTTGTTTTCGGTCAATATCTTCTAATGTTTCTACAGAAGTAAATAGTTTATCCGAAAAACTATATATTTTATCTATATATCGATTCAATTCATCAACATTATAGCTGAACATTCCTTCATCCCAAACCGTCGAAATTTGAAATTGAGAAACTAGTTGAGACACTTCATTTATTCCTAAATAAGCCCCTGCGTGATAAGCTTCATGATTGGCCTTTTCTACAACTTCTTTTTACTTGTTGGCGGTAATTTTCTAACTCATTTTTCATTAATTTTACTTTTTCATCTGATTCTATTCTTGATAAATGAGAAATACATAGCAACAATCTACTTCGTAACTCTATTTTCTTTGCACCTGTAGCACCTTGAATAGCGCTCTGTAGAATCGGAATATTCTTATGCCCCCAGGCTATTACTGATTGTTTGGTCTCTTCAATAATGGCTTTGTATTCTTTCATAAAGTCTTGATAAATATGCGGGTATTTCGAAAACATACCGGCCCTAGCATCTATCCCTTCTTGGATATACATTGATATTTCACCAAGAATCGTTAGAAACAAACCTCTATTTTTTTATTTTTAGTAAGATACTTATCTATTAATGAACTTATTTTTTTCTTCCTGCATATAAATAATCCGGGAAGAAATCCTCAGTTGCTTCCAAAACAGTTCCATCTGAATGAATTCTATACTCTCCAAAATCATGTGAATTAGGATTGTCAAAGGTACTTATAAAATTAAACGGCACTATTACTTTCACTTTCCCTAATTGCTCATCTGTATTCCGATTTAACATTGAAACGATATCAAACGGATTTACGTAATAAGTCACTTTTTCATTTAGGATTTGTATTACTTCTTCAGAAACTCCAGATTTTCTTAAACTCTTCAACGTATCAGGCCCATTTAAAACAACGATTTCACCAATTTGTTCCAATTCTTCTACACTAAGATGAGCTACTCCTTGTACAGAAGCAATTGAACCAAGGGAATGCCCTGTGAGATTTAACTTTGCATTGGGTGCTTTTTCTCGCAATTCTGCTAATTTTACATGCAGAGCCTCTTCTACTAATTTTCCCTGATTGGTATAAGCATCTCGCATCGTAAACGGGTAATTATTTCCTCCCCAGTCATTTGCTGACGAAAAGGCAGGTCCATCACTCCCCTTTACAGCCAGATATGCATTCTTGGTATCTTTGCTCAACTCTGGAGTGTCTGTTAAAAAATACGAATTAAAACCTTCTCTTTCATCTGAAAGCAAGCCTTTCTTATAGTATTGTTCTTTATCTCCATCCATCGACTCGATACTTCTTGAAGTAAAAGTCACACTAGTATCTTTATGTACATATAGGATTCCATCGTTGGGAAGATGCTTCCCTCCACCTATATTGACCCCCTCTTCTTGATAGTCTTTTTGAATAATCTAATTCTACTTTATTTTTTTACTTTCGCTAAGAGTTCAAAAGAAATTATACGGTCTATCCTCATACGCACTTTGTGACAAAGCTGTATATAAGTTATAAAAAAATTTTTTTCAAATCACTCATAATCGTACACCACACCATCTTCCTTTTTCGATTTTAGGGGGATGGTTCATTCTTATTTTTTTGACATTTGCGGAATACTATCTTGATGATCCATGAGAAAATCTATAAAAAAATTATTGTTTCCGGAATATTATTGAACGTACCGTTAAGTGACAAATTATATCCGTTTATTGATACCCCATTACTCACTGGCCCCACGCGTAATGAAGTCCAATCAAATTGAATAGTTTCAACTTTTGGATATCTTGAATGCACCCACGCAACAATCTCTTCTTCATGTTCCTTCAGCCATGCTAACTGCTTATCTCTGGCGGTCGCAAAAATTGTATTTGCACGCCAATCTGGATTATTTAAATTGAACATTGTAAAACCTCCTACACCTAATAATGCGATTGTTCCTATAATGGCTATTTTTTTCTTCATGTTCCACCCTCCAACCTTCTATACTTGCTTCTTGTCATTTAATTGTCTAAAGACACCACTCTTACAAGTATTATAAGATATTTCATTAATTTTTTTCATATAGTTTTTATTAATTAAAATTGACTTATTCTATAAGCCTCTACGTTTTTTTAACAAATATTCGTATTAAGTAGAATACTTAGTTTTTTTGAATCATTGAGATACTATCCCCATATGCATCATTACAACATATCACGTAGAGAATTTTTTTGAGATGTATCAAAAATGATACATTTGCATTTTTTTGGTTAATGCCAAAACCAATAAAGATCTATCGTTATGGCCATAAATTCAATAATCTAATTAGCGCTTGATAAGTTATAAAAAGAAGGAATTAAACAAATCGCTTAATTCCTTCCTTGTTGTCTTGCTAATTTAAAGTAAAAGTAGCTTCGGTATTTGGGCCTGCGCTTGAAGCAACATAGTCACTATATTCATTATCACCGAAACAATCATTTACAAATCGTACATAGTATCTAATCAGCTGATGTGTTTGGGAAAGTTTCGCTTTCAACGTAGAAATTGCACTTGCCTGCATTCCCTCAGCCTCCATCACTTGAATCACGTGATTCAACTCTTGCCCAAGTCGATTCGCGATAGCAGCCACATACTTCTGTCCTTTAACAATCTCATCCAAATCAAAAGCATGATATACGCCATCTTCAACAATTGGTTTTAATTTCGTTCCTAGATTTCCTAGCATATGACGTGTATTCTGAGATCTCCAAATTGCTTGTTGAATCTGGATTAACGCAGGGATAATCACATTTCTTATTCGAGCAATGTTCTCTCTAGTACGATATGGATAGAGTTGTTCCAATGTTCCCCAATATGTTTCAGGGTATGTTTTCTTTTCCACACTCTTACCATTTAATAATTCATGTGTTATTTGTTCTTCTTTTTACATAAACATTTAATCCATAACTATCTGTTATTTGCAAAAGAGAACGATTCAAATCGCCTTTAAAAGATAGGAAATCTTGTAATCCCTCTTCGAACTCTCCGAGCACATTCTGATAGACCTCTGCAATTTTCTTCGCATATTCGGAACTACGCTTTTCAACTTGTCGATCAAACGCTTGTAAGACATCTTTAACATCGTCAAATATCTCATCTCGTTCTAGATATGCATTATAATTAGTTGGAAAAAAAACTCCATTCCGAAACACGGTTACAAATTCACCTTTTTCTAATTTATCTCCAATCCACTTGTCAGCATCATCAAAATTCTCACCTATGCCTCGAACTAATGAAGCTACATTGTTTAGAGATGCTAAGATTTCTTCAGTATTAGCTGCTATTACATTCAAAACAATTGATAAAGATTCAGTGATTCCGTCTTTCTTTCCCTCACGAAGACCTTCACCTTCAAACAACTCATCACTCTTTTTTAACAGCTCTTTTGAAGCTTCTTCGATAACTTGCCATGATTTCATTATCGAAGGCCTTCCTCCGCTAAACATAGATGGTACATCCACTGTCTTTTCTTTATTCACTCGTTCCAGTAACTGTTCGCAATTATGACGCAGTATGTCTAATTGAAAATTATATTTGTTAAAATTTATAGTCTCCCCATTGACGAGTGGCGTTTGAGACGAATTAAATCGTTCTCTCTCCAATTCTGAAGGCGATACCCCTTCTTCTAGGATATCTTTATTCTTCATAATCACTCCTACTGAATCATATAAACCATCTATCAAATATGACATTCCTGAAAGTTTTATTACTTCTCTCACTTGCTCTGTTACTTGAGTCTTTCTTGAATCAAATGAACTATTAATTTTATTGTTTTTTTCAATACATAAATTTGTAATCCTCTTAATATCTGCGAGCTCAACACTTGAAGTATCCTTTAAATTATTCGCCAATTGCTTTAATATGCCTTCATTAAGTTGAATCTTTTGGGATGAAGTAGCTAGAAACAAGCCATTAGTAAAAAGATCACGGACCCGAACATCAATACTATCAATTTCAAAATCAACAACTCCATCGTTATTAATATCGATATGTTTTAGACGAATATCTTCCGTTGCTAAAGTACCATCTACATTGACTAAATTATCAGCAGCATCAAACTCATATCCTTTTAAATTATGTTGATCCAACCAGAAAATATCTTTCGTTTGAATTCGATAAATATTACCAATTACTTTTTGTAGTATTGTATCCTAAACCTACAATATCGTTTGTATCAATGTAGACATGAATTTTATCTGATAGTCTTTTAAGATTCTCTATTTGTGGCTTACTAAATGATTTATATGGATTTGGACCGTTATGAAGATACACCCCTCTAATGCGATGAACATCTTCAGCCTTTATATCTGTCAGCGAGCCATAACCAACCATTAAACCTAAAGAATGTCCATATATATCAATTTGAGCGTTAGGATATTTCTTTAATACAGCTTGCAACGTATCTGAAGCTGTTTGCAATTGTTCAGTTGGAGCAGGATTTCTTTTTTCTGGAGAAACAATTTTCATAAGCATTGGGAAATTATTTTTCCCCCAATCCGCCCACATTTCTTTTGACTTATTCAAATCAAAAGTAGACCCTTGAAAAAATATTGTTATATTTTTTGCATTGGCAAAATCTTGCTCAGTAGGATTCTCTGGCATTGGTATATCAGTAATAACATACGAGTCCTCCCCAGACTTTTTATGATTTACTTCTGAGACATAACCATAAATGACCTCTCCCTCCAGATAAACTGCTTGTCTCTCTGTCATTACATCATATTGTCGCAAAGACAAAAGCATTCGTTGTTTATCTGTTAGACCTACACTACTCATTTCCCTCTCCTAGTAACTTAACAAGTCCTTCTGAACCTGAACCACTTCCAATTTCATATTTATTATTAATTTTAACAACTGTATATTGTAATTTCAAATTCTGATTACCATTAACATAAATAATCACTTCAATTCCTCCCATCGGATTATAGTATGTTTTATCGTAATCAATATTGTATGTTTTTAATTTTTTTCCAGCTTCGGTAAAGGCCTTACTGTCCCGTTTTTTTATAGCCTCTTCTATTATCTCAACCACTTCTGGTTTCTTTAACTCTTCGTTCATTCGTTCTTTCGATGGTGTATTCATACATCCTCCTAATATTCCTATCCCTAATAACATTGCAACTAACTTTAATATCTTCTTCATC
>BNJU01002804.1_pt1 | contig 96153 bp, 68 predicted proteins | sample 8539281 | NCBI WGS metagenome assembly BNJU01 (sample SAMD00202456, study PRJDB9452) | human saliva metagenome | isolation source: human saliva | place: Japan
TAATTTTTTTCAATAACAACAGGTCCATTTTGTAGGTACAATTCATCCCTACTTTTACAAATAATTTCTTCACCAAACTTTTCTTAAAAACTTAACGTATTCCAAAGTTGAAAGTCTAACGCTATTATTACATCTTTTACCATAATATTCTTTTATTTATAAGCACGACCACGAAGTTCTAATATATGATCAACTCCTAACTCACCAAGTGCCGCTCTAACTTATCAATAATTTTGGACAGGCATATGATCTGAAAATTCAGCCTCACAGCTACCGCACTCCTCCAGCAGAGACAAAGTCAATTACATCCCACTCATCCATAACCTCCCATTCCTATAATAGGAATGCTTACAGCTTGCTCACCTGATAAACCATTCTCATAGCTACAGGTTTCACCGCAGGTCCAGAAAATCCCCCAACATTCGCAATAATTACTCCAGTCTTTTATCTAACCTCAAACCTACTAAAGTATTTATCACGTAATACCACAGCTCCAACCTTCTTCTACAGCTCTTGCCATATATACAATATCAGGTAACATTGCGAAAATTTCACATACAGACACTAGATACTTCTTTAACTTTTCTAGTTAAGTTCTTTGGCTGTTTCTGGGTCTCGTTCCGGAACTGATCCCTCCCATGTTTAACATTAGGACAAGATATATTTAACTCTAATCGCGTGAACATTCGATTGCTTTGCTTATATGCTCTGCTACATAAACATAGTCATCTATCTCACTTCCCTGCCACATTAGCAAATAATAGGAACGTCATATTTTTCTACTCTTTTAATTTAGTTTCTAATATTTCATGCACTCCAGGATTTTGTAGACCTGTGCATTCAACATTCCACTGTAGGTTTCAGCGACACGTGGTGTAGGATTTTCCAAAACGTGGTTCTTTGCGGCTGCCTTAATCGCGTGCCCCTGGTCTGCTTAAATCATAAAAGTTAGCATATTCTAAACCGATGCAAAACATCCTGATGCTGGCATGCAGGATTTTTCAAATCTAATCCTAGTCACTTACTCGTCAATCTTTCGCTCATAAATTCCTCCTATAATGCTATTTCTTTTCTAGAATCATATACAGGTCCATCGTAACAAACTTACGTGAATGGAGACCACCATCACAAACACATGCATAACATGCACTACTTCCACCAAGCCATTCTCTCTTCGAGAAATATACATATCTTCATCCATTTTAGTCAATGCTTTTAACATAGCAAATCGGACCACAACTATAATACTTTATCATAGTCAACTGCTTAATATAACATCAGCTAACAAAACCTTTTTCTCCACCAACTTCCATCAGCCGTAGCAACTTACCGTTGTGCCAAAGCTCTGCAAATTTTCTTCATAAAACACATCTTTCACATTATTAAAACCTAAAATATGTACTGGGCTTTGCCCTTGTTTTCTCGTAAAGTGCTTTGCTAATTCATGCCTTAACGGTGGAACTCCAGACCCTCCACCCACCTACTAACAATGCAGTTTGCCCTTTCTGGCAGTATAAACATCGTATCAGCTCATAATGGTCAATACGTCTGCTAAATTGGCTGTGGTTCTACCTCTGGAGATCTTTTGATACCTGCTCCATCTGCTCTGTATACCATCACAAATGGCTCTTTATTAATTTCACAAATTGAAATAGGTCTTCTTAATACTTCATAGCTATGTTACTACTCTCAATATTTACGGGTATTGTCCTGGTGCCCATTTCTTTTAACTACATCACCTTGCAGTTCAATTTCTAAAATATTTTATCTGCTACTTGTTCATTACTGATTACTGTTGCTAAACTAAGTATCCATCCAAATGCTCCTTTTATGCAGAAGGAAGGGAGGGACTCGTAAATCGTGATTTCAAAGAAATCGATTTTGTCGAGTCACTTCGCACTGAGTTTATTAGATATCTCAAAAAGCTTTTATAAAGCGAATTTAGATATCAATAAACCACTGCGTCTACGTGTGGGTTCTCTCATATGAACCTTTGTTAAATTGGACTTTTAAGTCAGCACTTCTTCATTATTTTTATTTTATAGTGGTAATATATCAAATGAGATTGATTCTAAAACTTTTAGTAGCGCATCTGCTGTATCTAATGATGTTAAAACATACAACTCTTGCTCACTGCTACACGGCAGAATCTTGAATCCGTCTTTTGTTACATCTTTTATCTTTTGAAGTAGTATTTACTACTACATCAACATCTCCTATATAGCATCAAGTACACTGTAATCACTTTTGATTAATTTTTCCTACTGGAGTCACTCTTAATCCGTGCTCATCTAAGTACTTAGCTGTTCCTTCTGTAGCTAATAGGTTGTATCTCAAACCGAAGAATCGTTTTGCTATATTTAATGCTTCTTCTTTATCATCGTCACTAATTGTGAATAAGATATTTCTGATCACTTACTTTGATTCCTGCTGCAAGAAGTCCTTTGTATAGTGATTTTCTAGGGTTCTATCACTCCCATTACTTCTCCAGTTGATTTCATTCAGGTCAAGAGTAGTATCTACATCTTTTAATTCTTGAAACTAAACACCGGTACTTTAGTGTACACATTCCTGCTTCTGTAATAATCCTGTTTCATATCCTTTAGATTTTAGTGTTTTCTCCAATAATAGCTCCAGCAGTAAGTTTTACCATTGGTACCCCTGTAATCTTACTTAAGAATGGTATTTAGTTCTTGAGCTTTCGTGGGTTAACTTCTAGTACGAATACTTTCACCTTTTACTTATTACATATTGAATATTTAATAGTCCAACAATGTTTAATCCTTTTGCTAGTTTAATGTGTATTCTATTAACTTAGCTTTTTCACTTCTGTTAGTGTTTGAGGTGGATACACTGCTATAGAGTCTCCTGAGTGAACCCCCTGCTCTTTCAATGTGTCCATAATACCTGGAATAATTACTGTTTCACCACTACTCAGCATCTACTTCTATTTCACGTCCAACTAAGTATCTGTCAGTTAGTACTGGTGCTCTGGTGTAAGTTTTACCGCTGTTTTCATGTAAACGACGTAATTCAGCTTCTTCGTAAACTATTTTCATAGTCTCGTCCACCAAGTACGTATGATGGTCTTACTTATACAGGATATCCGATTTCTTTCCAGCATTCTTAACCGCTGTTTCTACATCAAATGCAGTTTTTCCATGGTTGTGGAATGATCCAGTTTATGTAATAGTTCTTCAAATTTATCTCATCTCCGCGTTATCGATTTCTTTCTAATGCAGTACCTCCAGAATTTTCACACCATGTTTTTCTTACTCAGCTGCTAGGTTAATCGTCGCAGTTTGTCCACCGAATTGATCCACTACACCAAGTGGGATTTTCATGATTAATTATCGCCATTACACTCTTCTTCTGTCATGGTGGCTCGAAGTGCTAATTTATCAGAGATTGTAAAGTCTGTAGAAACTGTTTCTGGGTTGTTGTTAACAATGATTGCTTCACAACCAGCATCTTAATCGCCATTACTGCATGTACTGTTGCATAGTCGAACTCTACTTGCCCGATTCGGGATAGACCCGATCCTAGTACAACAATCTCTTATCGCTAACGATTGACTCCTTGCTCTTGTTCATAACTCTGAGCAGCATAGGTGTTTCTGGAAACGAACTCTGTCTGCACATGTATCTCACCATTTTTGAACATACTGGAGTTATTTCTTGTTTTCTTTTTGACGAAGGCCAGATAGCATCTTTCTGTCATTCTCATCTATGCGCAAATTACCTTTCAGCAGAGAATCCACATTTTAGCATATTCTAGCAAATCTTACATTTCCAACATTTTCTTTTGTTCATGTTCGATATCAATGATATTTTGCATCTAGGAAGAACATATCAATTTTTGCAATATCGTGAATGTCTTTTGTGCTTTGTCCACGTCTTTAACGCTTCTCCGATGAAGAATCATCTTTCATCTCCAGCTTGTTTAATCTTTGTCAATAATTTCTTCTAATGTGAAGTCATCTCCATTAGGTAGTCTCAGGTGGTGCACTCCATATTCTAACGAACGGATAGCTTTTAACAAACTCCTTTCTTCATAAGTTCTACTCCATCGCCATTACTTCACTCAGTGGCTTTTATTTGTGTTCCTAGTCATCTGCATTTTCAAATTTATCAGCCGAAACGTGGAATTTTACTACTACATGTAGTCAAGTTGCTGTCTGAAACAAGCATAAGTGAGTTTTGTGTAACTGGGTTTGATTATTTCATCAAGAGTTAAACTCTACAGCAATTTTCATGCGATGATTTTCGCGATTGGATATCCTGTCGTTTTGAAGCTAGGGGCTGATGAACGTGACACTCTCGGTTAATCCCTCGATAATATAGTATTTGAAATGAATTTGGACCAAGTGCAAGTTGTACGTTACATCCTCCTTCAATTTTTAAAGCTCTAATAATTTTTAATGATATACAGTAGCATGAACTTCGTCTGTTAATGTTTGAAAGGTGCAACTACTACTGAATCCCCCGTGTGAATCCTACAGGATCAACGTTTCATGTTACATACAACAATCAAGCCGTATCATTAGAGTCACGCATCACTGTATTCAATCTCTTTAACCTATAGATTTTTAAAACACGGTAACTGGTGAATAGTGTAATCCACTACCTACGATTTCTTCTAAATCTTTCATCATAACAGATACCCTCCACCTGTTCCCCCATCGTAAAGAAGCAGGACGAACAATTACGGATAACCTATTTCAGCAACGAAATCTCTAGCTTCATCTACCAAATTTGTAATAATTAAGATTCTGAACTGGTTCATTAAGTTCATTCATAAGATCACGAATAATTTCATCCTCTGCTTGTCCGATTGAACTTAATTTTGTTCCTAATAATCAATCCCCACTTATCAAACTCCACTTTTGTAGCTCAAATGTACAAGACCACTTGTCCTCCAACGTTGGAAGTACGCACCGGTCTTTCTTTCTGTTCTATTTACAAAACCTAAAGAGTTAACTACTCCATACACTTTATCACTATTCTTTATCAGTCATTATTGTCGCCGGGTTAGAGTTAACTAAGATAATCTCATACCCCCTTCTCTTAAAGATAGACACGCTGAGTTCCAGCATAGTCAAACCCGCTTGACCTATTGTAATCGGTCCAGATCCTATTAATAATATTGTTTTTATACCAACATGTTTTATATTTCTCATTCTCCAATTTCTGCATTGATACTCTATTTTTCCATGTTAACTCCCATTATTCTTCTTAAATTCCCACATTAATCATATAAACTGATCGAACAAGTAAAGTAAGGATCATATCCAAGACCTCTCTGGTGATAATAACTTAAAAATACTTGCATTTATAGACTACCCTCACATGTTTTATCATTCACAGACAGGTGTGTAAGCTCCAAATCTGTATCTTTAATGATTCTATATCAACACTAAAACCATGGTTTTGTGAAGTAATACCAATCTTCCAGTTATTAATTTTTTTAATTGGGTGGTTAAATCCACTGTGAAACTAAATTCAATTTATATTCTGCCCTACACAAGCCAATAAGTTAGGTCTCCATACAAATCTAAAAAATTGAATCTCGGTAACTTTTTTACCATCTCAATTGTCTCTGGTACATCTATCAGATCCCCTGTCCATTACTTAACATAATTCCATCCGGATTAAGTCTGAAAATTTCCGCAGCAGTTACATTGTGAGGAACAACAACGATATCCAACACGCTAAGTCTCTTAATATTCCTGATTTACCAAGTCACTAATACCACTCTATAACCATTTCCTGAAGATAAGAGCTTTTGAGTTGAAACTTGTTCAATCGGTTCGTCGGCAAGTCGCTTTTTCTAAGACTTTCAACTGTTTTCTGGATCCATGCAAAGGTCAGTGATTATCCCCATTGTACCGTGTTCTCTTTATTTTTCTTGTTAAACTACGTGTATCAATCCCTGAAATTCCAGGTATATTAAGTTTTTAATACTTCATCTAAACTGTATTCTGTTCTGAAGTTAGAAGGTTTTTACAAACTTCCCTAACGATAAGTCCTTAATACTAGGATTAATTGTTTCAAAGTCATCTCTGTTGATTCCGTAGTTCCCGATTAATGGATAAGTGAATGTTACTATTTGTCCATTATATGATGGATCTGAAAGTGTTTCTTGATATCCTGTCATACCTGTGTTAAATACTACTTCTCCCGCTAATGCTCTGTTAGCACCAAACCATATCCTTTATATACTGTTCCATCTTCTAAATTAATTGTCTATCGTAACTGTACATCTTTGTTCTTCTAAGTTTTTATTTTTAAACTTCAAATACTTCACTATCTTTGTATGCAACTTGACCTTCACATAATGTTAGTCACTGTATTCGCATATTTCTTCTCCAACATAGCGGTGTGTTTACCTTGATAAGAATTTTCGGATCAATTTTCATGATTTTCTAAGTCGATTACTACTAAATCTGCAAAACCACCCCTTCTAAACGTCCATATGGTAAGTAAAAGTATCTGCAACTTTTTCAGTCATTAGCTTAACTAGTAAGTCTAGTGAGAATACCCATGTTTTAACAAACTGCATAAAGTTGACTGAATGCTGTTTCACTTCCAACACCCAAATGCAGCTTTTTCTCATCGATAAATCTTTTCATGAGTAGCATGAGGGCTGGTCTGTCGTTACATCGATTGTACCATCTAATAGACCTGCGATAAGAGCATTTCTATCTTCACGTGCTCTTAAAGTGGATTCATCTTCCACATTCCGTTATCTTCGAATATCCATTCATCACTAATTAGGTGGTGAGGACATACTTCACAAGTTACTTTAATTCTGCCGCCTTTCTGCTTTCATCACTACCCTAACTGATTCTCTTTAGTAGATACGTGACAAACGTGGTAGTATCCATGCTTCAGCTAGAAGAACATCACGTGCAATCTGAACACCTTCACATACTGAAGGAATTTTGTAAGTCTAATCCAGACTTCTACGTCCACATGCATACATCCACTGCGGATTAATGAGTTATCTTCACAGTGAGCTACGATTGCTTTATTTAATTTAGCAGCAACCATCATAGATTCATACATCATATTTGCATCTTGTACCCTCTACCATCATCACTAAAAGCAAACATACGCTCAGCTAATTGAAATCAGCATATTCTTTCCCTCTTCCCTTTGTTATAGCCCCAAAAGGAATCGCTCTAATTACTGAATCATTCGATAATATCTAATTGTAATTTTAAATTACAGAATTGTTTTGATTTAAGTTCGGCATTGGCATTGCTGTAGTAATCCACCACGAGCCGCTGCTCTTGAAGCATGATAAATATTTCTTTGTATTCAAATCCTGTTCTCTCCAGTGTACGTGAACATCTATAAATCCTGGTGAAACGAATTTCCTTCTAAGTCTAATACCTAGCTCCATTTTCTTCGATGTTTTCAGAGATTTTATGATTTTCTTATCATCAACTAAAATATCTCTTTCACAACACACCATTTTCTTTACCACGTTTTTTAAAAGTAACATATGCTTCTCCTCTTTATAAATTATTATCTTATTTTTTTCATCATAGCTTGTCCTTATGAACATTCCATTTTTCATCTGTTCAAAAAATTACCGATTTAGGTGCTTCAACTAGTTCCGAAGCTATTTCCATATCTCATTAACAGATGCTGGATGCATCACTATTGCAGATCTTTTAATCTTCATAGCGTTCTTTAGTTAATCCAAAGTTATTAGATATTCATCCTTACTTAGTCCCATCTTAGAGTCATGTCTTTCATGTTGAACTCAGTAGCATACACAACGTCGACTTCGCCATATTCACTGTCTCGGTCCTACTTCTTCCAGCGTCTCGTCCTTGAAAATCTCAGGACAAATAAATCTTACTCTTGCTCCTCATCTCGTAAGCATGTTGTAATTGCATACTTTGCTCGAGAATTTTAATATCTCCCTCGCGATGATTACATTAAGATTTTCTGAAACGTTCCAGACTTCTCGTACATCGTCATTAAAGTCAAGCAAACATTGACTCTGAATTGTTCTCCACTTCCATCTCCTCCACTTAAAAATCGGAATATCTAAGTTAGTCAGTTCATTGTAGTACGTATCTTGGCCCGTGTCTAATAACCAACATGTTACTACCTTGACATTTCTAACGTTTTACAAGTATCGTATAAATGTTCCGCCTTTATTTCACTGATGATGTTATGCAGCCTCAGAAAGTTTATAACATTTAATCTATGTTGTCAGCTCAGCATACCTCAAAACTATGTTTCGTCTCTGGTTGAGTTTTCAAAGAATAAGTTTCGCTGCATATAAGTCTTCTCTTGGCTCACTTTGTTTGACCATTTTCAACTCTTAGCTCTTTCTGTCAGCTGATAAACTTCTTCCTTCAGTCAAATCGACATTTTACTATATTTCTCATAGTAGTTCCCTTCCATTTATGTATATATAGCATACTTTCTGTATCCGCTCACATAAGGTGTGACTGTTCATCAACTATTAAAATTGAGTTATTATTCGGGCATAGTTATACCTAAATATAGCTATACTCAAAATAAAAGTATAAACTTTAAATTCAATCCTTGTTAGCCTCTCTGAGTATCTGTAAAAGATTTTATATTTAAATTAATAATATTTTATCATCATCATCTCTTTATTTAAATGAACTTTACATTCTTTTCTTTTGAAGTAGGAATATCCAATACGATGCTGCTCTAATCGCGAGTTTCTCATGTCCTCATGTCACAAGGTATCGCAAGACGAATTGCTTTTGGACGTACTTGGTATCCATAATAGCATCTGTCAGCTGCTCTTTTGCAGTTCTTCCTGTATAAAGATCATCATCTACAATAATTACAACTTCTGTTTGTCAAATCAAGTTTAAAACGTGGAAACTTTTTATTTCAGGTTCTTCACTTATTTTTCTGATCATCACGATAGAATTTTATATCAGAGGTGTTTCCTGCCTGGAATAATTAGTATTTTTCAATTTCTTTGATTTTTGTTTCCAATCTTTCTGGCGATGTAGATCCTCTAGTTTGAATACCCACTAAAACTATGTCATCTAATTTGTTCGTTCGATAATTTCATTCTGCACCCCAGTAATCATTCTAGAAAATCATTGCTCTCGTCGAAAAGAATTCGTTTTCATACTTCACCTCATAGCCTACTCTATTGAGCAGGACTGAGCATAAATAAACTTGGCTTCCAATTAATAAAATCTTGCTGACTCTCTGGATCGCATTAAAGATGTGTTATCTCAAATTATCAATATTATATACCATAACAGAGAGATTTGTCAAATGTATAACGGATTATTGGAGCTAGCAAGATATCCCTGTAAATTCCTCTAGCAATTCCAGTTTCAAATAAACTGGAATTTGACTGAAACTATTTTAACTGAGAACTTAGGTTGGGACTTCAGTGATCATCATTCCCAGTATGCTAAAAGTGAGCTGAGATAATAAATGCTATTAGATTTCTTCCATTATTTTACTACAATTTTCTAAAAGCGCTGATCAAAATGTTAATGATAATTCTTAATTTAAAATTGACCAATAACAACATATAGCTCTATCTAATGATGATTGAATCCACACTGCATCTATTGGGTTCATTATATATAAAAACCATCCTCTAAACCTGTTTTGATCCTGGATAATGCGAAAACTTTCAATTGTGTATCTATGATCCTTGTCGAGGTGGTGTTGGCCCAACAAAAATTGAGTCAATTTCTTGTGTAAAATCATCCCAATAGTGACTGAGAAAACTATCTCCCCCTGTTTAATAGAATATAGTCCATTTCCTGGATAGTTTCAGGAATAACAACCTCTAATTGTCCACTACCTCTTACATCAGCAGTGAGCCAATGAATCCATGGGGAAACGAACAAACTGGAACATGCATCCATGGTCTGCATCGTAATAGCGACGCACTTTGTTCCTTCCAGCCTCTGTTGTCTCAAACGGAAATGAACGTGCTGGATTATTCTTATTAACATCACCAGGACTGCTGCTTCTTTTCCCAAATCGTTTAGGTAAAATATTTTCATTAAAAAGTGATGTCATTACTCACTCTCCTTTACAGATAAAATTAAATAATATATGAAATTATATTACTCAAATTCAATAAAACATGTCATAGATGAGAGAAACTGCCATAGCTAGATGTAAACTATGCTTCCTCAAATAATGGAGTGAATTCTCAGCATTTCAGAGTTGTATTTACATGTAGTCAAACCACCCGCAAGGCTATGTGGTCTCATATAAACTCTTTAAAAATTTTTGAAGTTTTGAATAAACTTTTGTGTTTCGCCTTCTATACTAGCATAATCTTTTAGGCGATTGTTAGAGGACTTTAGACGTGATTACTATACTCTTTGCTGTATTTCTGAATTGGTCCTAGTCGTCAACTATTCTAATTGCAGCACTAATCGGCTTATTTCACTATATTTACTCATCCTCTATCCTTTTCTCTTTCCATCTTGCACTAGCAAACCGCAGCTGCAGACAAAACCTTAATATTAAGAATCGGCCATAACACTATCATAATTTGTCTCATAAATGTTTATTAACTGGTGCTCAATTCATTCGAAACTTTCAGTACTTTTATTCGTGAGTGTTTATAACCTTCGTTGCTGCTTATTATCGATAAATTCCATATCATGACCGACCATAATTAGTATGCCAGGATATTTCTTTAATATCTTCTCTACGCTTCTATATCGCACCAACATCTACAGTTAGTTATCTCATCTGCACGTATGATACATCTGTTTTCTAGTAAACTTACGAAATAAAGTTTAACTTTCTCACTTGTTAAGACTTCTATCTTTTTATTGATATCAATCTACCTCTGAAAATTTAGCAAAGCTAGTATGTTCTCAGTTCCACTTATCATCTAGTGTAGTAGTATTCTTTCTAATTCAACACGATGTTTTCTTCCTCATATCAAATCTGTTTTGTTCGATACGCTTCTTGTAGCGAGAACTAGGAATGGACTCCTTTACATATTTTAGAAAAGTAGTTTTTCCTGAACCATTTTTCCTTTTAATTAGTATCTTATCTCCACTTGCAAAGTAAAACCAGGTGATGTCCCAAAGAAATTCTACATCTATTTCATAGCTTTCCGCGTCACTAATGCAAAACTCTTCGTATGGCTTTTCCAAATATCTCTAGAAATTCAATATCATACTTATCTCACGGCTTAGTTTTAATATTAGCTGCAGCTTATCTTCTTTGTCTTGATATTTTCTGTAATCTCTCGTTTCATTTTGAAATTTTTATACACTTATAATTCTATAATCTGATCCACCTACATGTTCTGGCTTTCCAGGATCCCCTGTTCCTCTTCTCACTCCTGGATACTGTCTGCTTCTTAGTCTCTATTGTACTTTGCATGATTCAGTCTTCACTCAGTAGTCTCAATTTCTTCTTGAAAGCTTGTACTCGTGAGTAATTCTATTAAATTTCACTTCTCACAGTATTATTTCTCCAATTATCCATAACTTTGTACCGACATTACTTTGAGAAGTTTCTATCATGACTTGCTATACTAAAAGTCGCTGGGAGTTCTTTTTATAAAGCATTAGTCTATTTTGTTAGCATTATTATAATTCAAAGCGAGTTGGATGGTTCAAGTCTAGTAAATATGGCTCCACATTGGATAATAAACTACTAATCTTTACTTACAACAACTATACTCCACTAAGAAGAGTATTTTCTGCAGAAGTTACTAAAACTCTGATGAGATATTATGTCTTTAACGATCGTCAATATATTTTATCAGCGTTGTCTTTCCTGAAACGTCCCTTATTAAACCAATAATATCACCAGTATTTATACTCAATTTTTCTATTTTAAACTAATATCTTTCCCTTGTTCTCCAAAACTCTATGTAATATTTAACATTTGCATACATTAACTCCTTTTTAATAAATCTCTCTATTAATCTAATGTATCCATGCTCCACCTCCAATTGAGTTTTACTGTAGTGTCTATTTAACTCATATTATATCAAAAATACAATTGAAAGCTGTATTTTCTTAGACTATTCTCTATTTATTAAAATATTTGTGCTTCTAATTGTATTTATAATTAGTAATCTGGAGGTTTTTACGATTGAACAAATTATACAAAATGAACTTGAAAATTTTATCCAGAAATGATTGAACTTCGTCGATATATACATAGCATCCTGGAAGTCATCATTTAATGAAAATAACATAGCAGAGATTCATTAAAGAATATTTAGATTGCATTACTGACATTAAAACAAAACGTCAGCTTAAATGGTGTGCCGCGAGAATTAAAGGACAAGATTCTTCTAAAAACAATCGCTTACGAGACGGACTTGACGTCTCTATTTGTCCAGTGATGCCAAAGATACTCCTTACAGATCTACGATTCACTATGCAGTGCACGCGTAAGCGTCATGATGACACACTACGGCATTACTTGCAGCGTGCGAAAGTTCACAATGAGATCATCAAGAAGCGCTTCCACACGATGTTGTCGCAGTTTGTCCACTGTGCGGAGAAGAACAAGCGCGGGTGGAGCCGAAACCTATGATGAGACGCTGGTTGCTTTACAAGGTGTTGATGCAAATATTTCGTTGCTTACATCTTTGGACACCACTTCCGCTTGAACTTTAGGATATAGTTGCTAGTGAAACAATGCCGCTGCGGATAGACTTCCAGTGAAATCAACACTAAAGATATGCATTAACATTATTGCTGTGTAAACGCAGGTATGATCTCAACAAATAGTTTCACGATTTCTGAAAACGAGGGAAACACTCGTTATACTTTGGGAAAACTAGAAAGTCTTCTGTAAAGAAGCTAGTATGTCACTGGAACTATTAGACATTTCCAATGAGAACTTCGCAAATGAAAAGTGCTATCTAAACAAAACTTATGCAAAGACTCTAGAAATGATTATTCTTGGAAACTAATATAGAGTTTATATGTTGTGGTGGCTATCCACCTCTTATAAATCTCAATGAAAAGGAACAGTAGAAATACAAACTGCAACTTCTAAGATTCTTCCAGAAATTACGTAAGTGATTGAACCAATTGACAGTGTGAAGACTTGTGTATTACGTTGAAGAAGTCCCAGTGCATTCTTCTTTGATCGGTGCTTTTCGCATTCTTACGATTCGCCATTAGTATCCACACCATCATCCAAATTTTGATTTTGAAGAAGAAGTAATGAAACAAACAGCTTCAATATTCTTAACACTCATGCATCTGATTCTGCATAATGTAATAAAAATCTTAAGGAGGAACAATAGATATGAATACATATTTGGTTACTATCTCGGTAAAGGTGGACACGGGCTGAACCTCATGAAGCCATCGATACAACAGAAGTTATCGCTGGTGAATTTGTTGAGAAAACTACAAAATATATAGCACAGAGCTACTCTCTCTGTAGCGCGAGTGCTGTTTAACGTAATCTCAGGTGAGTCGAAATTATTTTAAAAACTGATAGTAGAACAATTGGAAATCAATACTTCTTCACTTCTTATACATTATGGTGAGCGAGACTAGGTTTGTAAATTATTAGATATGTGAGAAAAGAGCACTGCACAGAGTTCTCTTTTACATATTATTCAGCTTTTCTCGTCTCGCGCAACTGCTGTCACACCACTAATCCTATTATTGCTGATTGACTGTGATGATGTACCTGTGATTAGGTAATGTTTTGAGTTTCTTTAGCAATCACTTGTATTTCTTTTGAATCTACTATTACTGGTGCTTTCATATTTCTTTTCATTGATTTGAAAAGTCTACAGCTATTTTCTCTTTAAGTGTGAATTATGTATGTTCTTTTGTATTGCTTCCCAATTCTTAGGCTCTTTCATTACCTACCTCTAGTCAGCTGAATCTCATATGTTTGGATTTTTCCGGTTGAGATATCATTATCACCTTTTCCACTTTCAGTAGGTTTCAGATTTTGCTGCATTCTCTATTTCTCTCTTGATAAAATTTCCTAACGATTAACTGCCTCAATCCTCATCTTTGGCCAATTTCTTCTATCTGACTTCTATCTACTTCATACTTAGTAATCCTTTATTATCTCATATTAAAATATGTAACTCTTCCATAGCAGCTTTTAATTTCTCAAAAGTACTAGTGATAACTTCAAAATTAAGTCATCAGTTTCTTTAAAGTCTTTTCTGTTAGGATTCAATTAACCACTCACACAGCTGCTTTGTAGATGTTACATCTATTGTTTTGAACTCGAAGTTGAGCAATAACCTGCCTTGATTCAATAATTTTGACTCTGTCTGAATTTTTGTTAAATCACTTTCATTAGGATTAAGTACTGTTTCAGTAAGTTTATAAACCAATCTGGTGTCTTAGCTACTAATTTATGTCCTAATTCAAAATCAAATAATTACATCTTTTGCTACATTCTCGGAACACTTTTTCTAATTCATCTATCTTATCAGAAGTATAAACTTTTTGTAGCCAGTTTCTCTAGTAAACGTTTACTGAATTCCTCATCTAGCGTCTTCTGCAAAATTTAGGAAACCTATTGGATATATATCATATTTACCTTTAAAACTTTCTTTCAAATGCACTGCTGCATTAGCGTATCGTGCTGATTCTCCATATCTTTTTCACTAAATAATTTATCATCACTCTTCTTCTTTACCACTACTGGAATTCCATCTGTCATGATATTATTGATTTATTTTGGTGCATTAGTAATAAAACTCATTGACTTACTTTTTCTAACGCATCATAGAAAAATTAGGTACCAATAAATGGAATTAGCTTATCAATCCCCCTCAAATAACTTTTTGTTTATCATGTAGTTGATTCTACAACAAGACCTGCACCACCTGAAAAAGCAACAAGATTAATCTTTGTATTTGAATTCTTCAGTATACTCTCTACAGTTTTCTTAGCATCTCTTTTTACATCATCCAAGACACCAACCATGCTAATGAAGTATCAATAACTAGACTAATCTCATTTTACTTCAGTATCTGTAATATCCGTATTTTCTGTTAAATCTTTCAAATCTTGTACTATATATATTCCGTCTTTTCAGTGATTTTGTTAGTGTCACCTTTTCTCTTAATATCAAAAGTAGTTGTTACATAATCATCTGCATCATTTTTCTCTTGAAAATTGCACCTAATGTATATCTACCTTCATGTAATTTATCAAGATATTCTGGTTTGAGATCACTCATTGTACTTCCCTTACTTAGACTATACTTGACGAATCTAATGGTACTCCATTAACTTGAGCTCTTTGAAATTACCCAGTTCTTTTTCAATCTCAAAAGCAGACCTTCCTTAGAACCATGCTCCCAAGCTTTTAATTGGTTTCTTAGAAAATACTCTATCATTTTCTCTTTTCTAACTTAGATTTTTCTTTTCTCATCAGTTATTAAATCCCTATTATTATTTTGAGCTTCAATCTGATTTATTAACCATGTCAAACATGTAATCAAATCCACGATCAATAGCTGTAATTGCAGTTTTTCCTAAAGACACATTGATATCAGCATAAAGCTTTTCTGTGCACTTGCAGTAACAGGATTAATTGCTCCTAATCCTTTCGCATGATCAATACTTGAATCATTCCATTCGTCTAAAGCATCTAATCCCCTCAAATTGTTTTTGTACTCCGGTATTTTATCTTTTTCCGTTAATACTATTTTTCCCATCAACATACCTATGATCAGAATTGTTTTCCAAACTTCATTCTTTAAAACATTAGTAGATTTCGTAATTGCATTTGCTGGAATATTAGTTATAAGATTAGCATCTCGTACCACTTATAACATTGTTTAACAGCATCTCTACCTGTATCTACCAAAGTTGCTTTTTACAAAAACTCTCAACAGCTGTATCTGAGACTGATCTTGTTGCTTCTTTTTATTATTTTCTGCAGAGGCAGTCATCACTCCCCAATGATTATACTTCTTGCTAGAAATACTTCCATTTTTAGCTCACTGTATTTTTCTCTTTCTTTTATATTTTTAAAATGTTCCAGATTCAGTATAAACTCATTATTTAATGCTTTTTCAGTACTTCTCCTTAACATGCTTGCAAATCAGATGAATTTTCTTTCTTAGTTTCTATTTTAGCTGAAATATCTCCAGCTTGTATAATATTATCTCCATCAACTCCAGCAACTGCAACAAAAGCTGTGAAAAGTAATACTGACACCGCTCCTTTTTATGTTTTCTTATAGAATAATATTGTTTTTCTCCATATATTTTCTCCTAGATAGTAATAATAATATAAGAGTTATATAATAAAAGAAAGTATTCATTTGAAAGATTACAAAATTGTATTATTTCTATACTAATAACATTAAATATTTCCCCAAAATGTTACATATTTGGTAACTAAAATTCTGCAGTAACTAAAAACAACTCTTTTCAGAGTTGTCTTTCTAGTATTCCTTCACCCTTTTTGTAATTCCCAGTACTACTTCTTCGATAAACCATGGATTTTTGTTGTGCCATCGAAAATTCAAATGGATGAAAGGGTGAACAATTGAGAAATAACGTGGTAAATATTGTTTATAATTAAAGACAGTTTCCGTTAGATTCTGTATCATTTCCAAGCAATAATCTTGTGCATATTTTCCTACGAGAATAATAAAGTTCAAGATTCAGCATTAGTTCTAAAAACTTTAGAATGCCATTTTTGAGAAAGTTTTCCGTGGTGGCAAAATCCCCACTTTTACCTTTACCAGGATAATAGAAATCATTGGAACTACACCTATTAAACCCGATTTATAAAATATTTCATCATCTATGCCCATCCACTCTCGAAGTTTAATCCCCACTTTGTCATTGAAGAAGATTTTACTTTTCTTGAGCTTTAATAGCGGAGCTTGACCTATGATTAATATTTTAGCTGTGCTTTAGCGTAGAAAATAACGAGTTCTATTCCTTCATCCGTATATTTCTTATTATCACTATCTGCCATTACTTTCTTGTTTCAATTGTTCAAAACTATCCATATTTTTCCCTAGAAAGTATTTTCCTAGTAATTCTACTACCGCTTCAACTGCTGCCGTTCCTGGGAACATATCTACTGGTTGAATACGTCTAATTTTTATATTTTCTTGTTAAAACTTTTTAAGTCACGTGCTAATGTAGATGGATTACAGCTCACATAAACAATTTCTTAGCATCAACAGCTAATAAGTTTCTTTAGCTAATGGTCCAGTCCCTACACACGATGGTGGGATCTACTATTGTAACATCAAAGTTAATTCCTTTTTCTTCCAACGTGGAACTATTTTATTAGCATCTCCTGCAACATAAGTACAATTTGTTAAATTGTTTAGTTCACTATTGTCATTAGCGTCTTTAATCGCGATGGAATAATATCTACACCATATACTTCTTTTACAATTACGACTAACATATTGTCCAATTGTTCCAACTCCGCACGCATCTAATACAACATCTGTTTCTTTCTAACGCGCAAACTCTACTACTTTATCATAAAGTTTTAGTTGCTGGCGATTTAGTGGAAAGAATGATTTAGCTGAAAGTTCATACTTTCATTATCTCGATTTTTCAACGATATAATCTGAACCATATAAAGTTACACTTTCTGTTCCCATTACAGGTGATCTTTTGTCATGATGATGTTAGTATATATACTTTAACGATTCTTTCACGTTTAAGTTCATTAACGACCTTATCCATGTTTTTAATCTTATCAGTATTCGCTACGAAAAGTTACTTGAACATCTCCATTGTAAAATGAAGTTCTTGTGATGATATATTTCCACCATAGTTCTTTTTATTTGTGAAAATCTCTACTTTATATTTTTCCTATTAACTTCTTAGCTAAGTTTGTTATTTTATTACCATTCTCATGTAATGCTAAATCTTCATTGATTTCAACTAAATCGTTAGAACCTTCTTTATATAACCCTGCAATAACTCGTCCATTTCTAACAGCTGGTGGAAAGTGGTTTTATTACGATACCCTTCTGTTACAGGACTCGCTAACGTTTTTTAGTACTAATTTATCAGGTTTTTAGCAGTCTATAATATTTATCAAATGCATCTAATAAAATTGTACGTTTATATTCTAGTTGTTTTTCATAACTACAGAGCTAAACCGCATGCTCCACTTTCTGCATATTCGCGTTAATCTCTACTCTATGCGGGCTTGGTTCTTTTTACTTTCAAACAAGTTTCCCCAATAATGTATTTTGGTGTCTCCTCAACTATTTCACGAAACAATAACTCTCATCAGGTAAAGCACTCTTTTACAAAAGTAATTTTCTTTTTATAATATCCCTATACCCCTCACCATTAATACCAATTTTTTATTGTAAGTAAGACATTTAATCTTTTTCCGTTTTTATTTTTCATCGTATCCTCATTCCATAAAGATAAGCTGAGTAAAAGAAAACACTCCCACTTCAGCTTATCAAATTCTACTATTATTTTTATAGTTTTAATTTCGTTATCTAATTCTTCTACTAATGCAATTAATCTGTCAATTTGAGTTAAATCAACTTTTTCAGGTTCAATATTTTCTAACTCGCTTGCAAAAATCTTCAAATTTTTGTTTTTAATTCTTCTAAATATTATTAGGCATAACATTCTCCTTTTTGTTCTCTATTCCATTATAATATAAATTCATAAAAATTCAACTCATAACACAAAAATTAATAAATTATTTTATCCAGTTAATATTTAGTATTTATTCAAAATACTCTATCATTTTTAGTGTTAAATTAATTATTATCAGCTAAAGAATACATTGTTTATGTAAATATTATCAATAGACATTTAATATGTTTTAAGGTACTATTAAGTTAGGAGTGTATATTATGAATCATATAAATTTACAATTATCAAATATTATTTCTAGTATTTTATTATATTACTTCTATTTTTTTAATGATATAAATTTTGATATCAGTGTTAACAATTTTTCTTAATTATTAATACTTTTATTGGCATTTCTCAATAGTATTTTTTAGAGTATCAAACTACTACATCATCTATGGGCATGGATATTAGTATTATTCATACCTTACCTAGGTTTTATCCTTTATTTAATATTTGGACGACCCTATATATAGAAAAATCTTTCCATGTTCAGATGAAGAAAAATTAGATATCAACAAAACCTATTAAAAAGAACTGTTCCTTATGAAATTACCAAAACGAACAGGTAATTTATAAACATAGAAATCTTATAGAATTAAATTTTGAAACTGATAAATCATTCTTGTCTATAAGATACAGATTATTACAGATGGAAAAGAAAAATTCAGATTACTTTTTGAAGATATAAAAACGCCAAAAACTATATACATATTCAATATATATTTTAAAGAAAGGATGGTATTGGAAAACAGCTCTTTCTAGTCTTTTAGAACAAAAACTTTTAGAAAGGTGTAGACGTATACATTCTTTATGATGATATTGGTTCGAGAAAATTAAGTATTTCATCGTTAAGACAATTAACAAAAACAACGTAAAATAAAAGATTCTTCAAATCAAAATTTCCACTTATCAATTTTCCGTATGAATTACAGAAACCACCGAAAAATAGTTACAATCGATGGTAATATCAGTTATACAGGTGGATTCAATGTTGGTGATGAATACTTAGGATTAGATAAGAAATTTGGTTATTGAGAGATACTCACCTTTAGAATCGAAGGAGAAGCGGTAGGTTCTTTAGAATATCGTTTTCATAGATGATTGAATTCTCAGACAACAAAAAAACTGATCAACTTAAATTAACGGCTGAACACGTTGCTACAGCAGTCGATAATTATCTACCTATTCAGTTGGTTTCTAGTGGTCTGATAATAAACTTCAAAAATTAAATATAGTTATCTATATAGATTTCAAAAGCAAAAAATATCTCATCCAATCACCTTACTTTCATTCCTGATGAAAGTGTTATGGATGCTTAAAGATGGCAATATTATCTGGAATTGATGTTAGAATTATGGTTCCTAATAAACCTGATCACATTTTTCGTTTGTTGGGCTACATATTCATTTATTGGTGAGCTTGATGAATTAGGAGCAAAACTATATCTATGAAAATGGATTTATCCATACTAAAATGATTATTATCGACGATGAAGTATCAAGTCTAGGTAGTGCAAACTTTCGATTATGAAGTTTCAAACTTAACTTTGAACTAAATGCGTTTATGTATGATGATAAAACCACAAAAGAATTTAGAGATATATTCTTAAAATGATATTGAAAAATCAACTCTGATATCATTTTCTAAGTATCAACAAAGAAGTTTACTAATAAAAATTAAAGAAGCGTTGCAAGACTGATATCACCGATTCTTTAGTTGTTTTATATTAAAAAATATGATATATTAATACATATGATAATACATAGGAGGACAAATTTTAATGAAAGAAAGTTTAAAAAGCTATTTTACCTATAGCATTAAGTATTTCTGTTATAGGATTAGCAGGATGCTCTGCTGGAGGAACAAAAATATCTCTAGTAAAGCAGGAGATGTTACAGAAAAAGATATCGTGAAAGTATTGGTGCTAGTCAACTTTCTAAAACAGCTACAAGTATGATGATTCAAAAGTACTTTTAGACAAATATAAAAATAAAATTGATCAAAAATCAATCGATGAGCAACTTCAAAAAGCTCAAGAACAATACGGTGGAAAAGATAAATTTGAACAACTTTTTAAAACAACAAGGATTTACACTTGATAAATATAAAGATGGATTAAAAGTTAAAGCTGCTCAAACATTTGATTAATCAACGATTACGCTGGTAAAAATGATGATAAATTAAAAGAAAAGCTACGATAAACATCAATATCACTCCAGCACATATTCCTTATAAGTGTTAGAGTGAATCAAATCCAAACGGATTTAGTGACGAAGAAGCTAAGAGCGAAGACGTTCTTAAAAACTTAAAAAGATGGTGGAGATTTTGCAACTCTAGCTGAGAAAACTCAAATGATACTGCAAATGCTTCAAACGGTGGAGATTTAGGTTGGTCTTCTAAAGAAGATAACTCATTTGTTAAAGAATTTAAAGATGCAGCTTATCATTAAGTAAAGACAAAACTTGATGTTGTAAAAACTCATTTGGATACCACATCATTAAAGTATTAGATGAAAAGATTCATCATTCGATGAATTAAAAACCAGCATTAGCTGAAAAAGCTGCTGAAGAAGCTGTTAAGAAAGATACTACAATCGTTAGGTACAAAGCTCTTAAAAATTATTTGAAGAGTACAATGTAAAATCAAGCAACAGTGATGTTGAAGCATATATTAAATCTATGCTAGAAGGTACTGCTGCTAGCCTAATAATATCATAAAGATGACTATAAGAACTCATACTTATAGTCATATTTTTATCACAAAAATGAGATAATTTGAAAAGTCATTTCTAAATCATACGACTTCAAATTACTCATTATTAATTATTTAACTTATATCATCTCTTGCACCTAAGATGTTCGATAGTATTTTTCTATTCTATCTTTTGTCATGGATTGTAATCATCTAATTCATATTCTATTCCTAATTCTTTATATTTGAATCGCCATATCGTGATAAGGTAGGACCTCAACACGCTCAACTCCTTGTAATGTATCTATATATTCACGAAGTTTTTGTAGATAATAATCATCATCTGTCCATTTCGGAACAAGTACATGTCTTATCCACATTTTCGCACCATTATCACTTAAAATTAGTAAATTGAATAATATTTTTATTCGTTCGTTTTGTCAAACGCAATGATGTTCATCATCAATATGTTTTATATCGACTAAGATAGATCTGTTAAATGAGATTAATTCTAGACTTTTTATTCATACTTGGTGCATTTACATAAAACCACCACAAGTATCAACACATGTATTAATACCTAGTTCTTTAGTTTTCTAAAAAGTTCTAGAATGAAAATCCCATCTGTAGTAGCGATTCTCCCCACTTACTGTACTCCTCCACCATCACTAGCCTCATTCACGATACTTCATATCTCTTTCGTTAGTTGATCCACTGTCATAACTTTAGCATCAGGATTATGCATTTTCCATGTATCTGGATTATGGCAGTATTTGCATCTTAACATGCAACCTTGAAAGAATACTACATATCTAATTCCCTGATCCATCAACATTACTCAAATGATTCTACTGAGTGAACATTAGCTGTCAATTCTCTTCTAGACTATTCTTCTACTTTTTCCATTTCCATATGACGATTTCCTCCTTTGCTAGTTTTAATTATATCTTATTCATCGCTATTCTGTAAACACTTTTACAATATATTATTTTGGGGTGTTATTAATCTAAAAAGGTGGAGGCTCAAATTCCCTCCCACCTTCTTTAATTATTTACTTAATTACATGAATTGGTGCATTGTACGGCTTAATACGTCACGTTGTTGTTCTGGAGTTAAACTGATTAGACGTACTAGCGTATCCTGATACACGAATTGTGAAGTTTGGATAATCTTCTGGAGATTCATCTTTTAGTAATGTTTCTTTATTAATACGTTAGTATTTAAGTGGTAACCACCTTTTTGAAGTATCCATCCATCATTGCTGTTAAGTTTTAATTTGATCTTGTTTAGTTTTACCTAATGAGCTTGGTAGTGAATGCAGCAGTTAAACTGATTCCATCACGGCTGTATTCATATGGTCAATTTAGCAACAGAGCTTAAGCAAGCTTTAGAGCTCCGCTTTGGTCCACGTCCGTTCATTGGGTCTACTCTGGAGAGAATGGTTCTCCTGTACGACGTCCGTCTGGAGTGTTACCAGTTTTTCTTACCGTATACCATGTTTGAAGTAATAGTTAAGATAGAAGTTGTAGTTTCATCTGCACGGTAAGTTTCGATGTTTTTAAGTTTAGTCATGAACGCTTTTAGTAATTCAACAGCGATTTCATCTGCACGATCGTCGTTGTTACCAAATGTTGGGAATTCACCTTCAACTTTGTAATCAACTGCTAATCCAGTTTCATCTTTCGATTAGAGTAACTTTAGCATATTTAATAGCTGACAAACTATCTACTGCTACCGAGAATCCAGCAATGCCTGTAGCCATGAATCTTCTAACCCTAGTAGTCGCGTATGCCATTTCGAGCTGTAAGAGTATTTATCGTGCATGCAGTGGATTACGTTTACATGTATTGATGTACAGTTTACATAACCATTCCATGAATACATCAAATTTAGCCCAAACTTCATCGTAGTTTAATACACCACGTAGAGGTTCTATGGTCCAACTTGAGTCTCCTAATTTTCATCACGTCCACCATTGATTGTGTATAATAAAAGCTTTTTGGTTAAGTTAGCACGAGCTCCGAAGAATTGCATCTTCTACCAGTAGCTTTCATACCACTCACACAACATGCGATAGATTTATACAAGTTCCTAAGAAGTCTCTAATAACTCATCACTTTCGTCATTGAGCAGCACTGTGGTTGATTGAAGATTCAGAACAGTACTCTTTTGAATCCCTTTAGTAGTTTAGTAGACCAAAGATAGTTAAAGTTTGGCTCAGAGTTACCCATATTTCTAATGTGTGGATAAACGAAGTCTGTTTTGTTACTAATGATCTTTCAGCATCTAACATTTTCTCCAACGATTAATGTATGCCCTAGATTGGTCTCCAGAGAATAATTGGTTGTAGTCTGGAGTAAGAGCGAATTTAACCGCAACGTAATTTTAATACTATGGTCAATTAATTCTTGAGCTTGAGATTCGTTAATTGTTCCATCTTGTAAATCTCTTCGATATAAATATCTAAGAATGTAGCAATGTTACCGATAGACATTGGGCACCGTTTTGTTGTTTTAACTAGCTGCAAGCATATCGAAGTATAACCATTGAACTGCTTCTTTAGCGTTTCGTAGCTGGTTCAGAAATATCGAAATCCGTAGATTTTAGCCATTTCTTTTAATTCACCTCAGCACGAATTTGTTCGTACTCTTCACTGGTCACGGATAACGTGCTCAGTCATCACTCCATCAGCACCACTTAGCTAAAGTCAGTCTCAGCGATAAGTTGATCTACCCCGTATAAAGCAACGCGACGGTAGTCCTGATAATACGTCCACGTCCGTAGCATCTGAAGTCCAGTAATAACAACGATTTTCTTACTAAACTGCATCTGGAGTGTATGCATCGAATACACCTTGGTTACAGAGTTTTACGGTAGTCAGTGAAGATTTTACATAATTCTTCATCTACTTCATAACCATGCTTTACGCTGTTAACAGCCATGTTGATATCCACCGAGGTCATTAAAGCACGTTTAAGTGGTTTGTATTTGTAATCCAACGACTTGTTCTAAATCCTTTTTCGATGTATCCAGGTCCGTGAGAAAGGATAGTTGAAGGAATACTATCATCCATATCTAATGTTTCCACCAGCTAAACGTTCCTGACGCATTAACTCTGTTGAATCTACTAATTTGGAGTTGCTCAGTTGGTCCAGCAGGAATGATGAGTCCCTCTGTACTCCAGTGTAGTTAGATTTAATAAAAGCTACTAAGTCCACTCTGTTTGCCATTTTCCCACCAACGAATGCTCTGCAACTGTTGTCATATTAAGTCACTCCTTAAATTTTTATTTTTATATTATATAAATTTATTAATTATTTATTACATCATAGTTTACAAAGACTCATAATTAAAACAATGATTTTTACACTTGATTTCGTGTATTTGGAACTACAGTATTAGTACAGGTATTTTTATTTGATAATTTCATTTAAAATTCCCATGAAAATAAAAATTTTAAAATGTTTAGTAATAGTCATAGAAAAACGCGATAATTTAATGTTTTTGTTAAGGATGTTTTAGTATCCATTATATAACTGTTATTTTCTTAACTGAGTAAAAATTATGTAGTTGTTATCATTATAAATATATCAAAAACAGTATTATTTTTGATGAAAATAAATAGGTAATCGATATTTCTTATCAATTACCTATTTAAAAATACTATCGAATATACTTAATAAGTCTGCATATCCTCTTTCTAAATCTTCTTCTTAATAAATTTATAGATGCACTATTAATACAGTATCTAAGTCCACCCCAACTCAGTAGGTAAGACCATCAGAAACACATGTCCCTAAGTGTGCATCTCCTACTCTACTTTCTTTACCTCTATTCTTTTCTACATAATGTGAATTATCCTTTATAATATCTAGTTACTTCTTTTCTATTGGTTGTACTTGTATCCGCACTGAGATCTAAATTTATCTTTCGAAGAAAATAATGGTTCACCTGTTGTTATATTCTATATATTCCTTCTTCAAAACTTATCCCAATATTGTCCAGTATATGGACTCTCAGTTGCACTTTTCCATAGTATCTTTGTATATTCTAAATCAGATAGTTCTTTTTGCTAATTCATCTTTTGATTTTTGCTTTCAAAATTCTTCTGGATTAATTTTTAATTTCTTCGCTCATTTTATTTCTCCTTTATAACTATATATTCTTTTAAATTTTCTATAATATGTTTTCCATCTTTTACCCCCTAAATTATACACGTGGTTTTAGTTTTTCAATATCTCGAGTCGCTTTACATTAATATCTTCACTAGGTCTCTATGAAATACTTTCCCTTGCTTTTTCTAACTCAATTCTTTTTCATCTGTTTCAGTATAATGTTTGACATCTATTTTCTAATTTTTCAACTAGATGAGGATAATTTTTATAGAACATTTTAAATTGTATACTTGTTGATCTTTTTCTTTCCTATATGTGATGGGTCTTGTTAGTATAACAATTATTTTATCATGGTGTTTCTTTTTCAAAAATCTATGGTATACTATTTGCTATTCCTCCATCAAGATATTTTCTTTTTCCATCTACTTCTATTATTTCTGAAATAAATGGTAGTGCAGAAGGCTCTTTAAAGTCTCCATTTGCAACAGGATCATGGATTTTGCAAACCCGCTTTCCCATTTTCAATATTAGTTACATCGCATAAAATTGCATTGATCTTTAAACGTTTTATTATCAAATACTGTTGAAAAGGAAGTTTATAATATGTAAAACTTTATTAATCAAGTTTCAGTTTTTATCCAACTTTTTTAAACTCATATATTCTTATCATTTGTATAATTAACATTGTAACGAGTGCTCTTTAGGTTGCTGAAACATAATTCACTCCAAACAGCGTTCCTGCTGAAACACCTACGATATCTGTAACCTCTATATTATTTTTCCAAGAACACATCAAGGACACCAGCAAATAGTCCTCTCATTGCTCCACCTTCTGCTACTAAAACCACTTTTCATTCAATCACACCTCTTTTTAAATTGATACTATTATATCATCTTATTCATTAGTTTAAATAAATTTACTTGAGTTTATGTTATGTTAATATTTAAAACAAATATAATTTATCAATAAGAGGTATTTATGAACATATTATATGATCGGTAATGGCTATTGTAGGACAGAGCATTAATTAAAGAATTTCACAGAATACAAAGTAAAAGTTAGCTCACTATCTCAGAGCCCAAAATCACTCTATCACTAAAAGATGAAGTAACATGGATACAAGGAGATATTTTTGATCTTTGATAATATAATGATTGAAAGAAATGCTACGATATAGTCATTCATTTAATTGAACAATTAAAAATAAAAATCTATATTCTAAACTAAATACAGAAAGTGTGGAACAGACAATTAAATTATGTCAAAAACACAATATCAATAAACTCGTCTACTTTCTGCAAACGGTGGTTTCAACAATATGATTGAAAGTAAAGCGTTACGGAGAAAATATTAGTAAAGATTCAAAACTAGATTACCTAATAGTCACGCCCAGGTTCAGTACGTGACAGACTTACCTCTTATTTCAATATATTACCGATTAAAAGTTTCTTTTCAAAATTTCAGTATGACATTTTTCTAATGTTATCCTCTTCCAGTTGAAAAAGTAGCAAGAGTCAGTAGTTAGTCTATTCTAACAATACTGATTCAACTATTATTGAAAATAAAAGACATGAAATAACTATATACACAGACTCAAAGGAGTGATTCAAAAATCGTGATTTCGAAGAAATCGATTTTGTCGAGTCACCCCCTGCAAAGTTTGTTAGATATCAAAAAGCTTTTATAAAAGCGTATTTAGATATCAATAAACCACTGCGTCTATAGAGTTTTCATATACACTTTGTTACAAATTCTAGGACCCTTTGATCGCCCCTTGCCCAGTCTATATGACATTTGTCATATTACTTATGACATTACCTTACTAGACACTCTCCTACTTTTGATAATTAATTATCAAAGTGAGGTGATCTAAATGTCATTAAATAATATTATAGAAAGTAAAAATATAACAAAACAATTAAAGGAAAAACATCTTAAATGATATTTCTTTGAAGTGAATTCTGGTGAATGCATTGTTTTTGAATTGGACCTAATGAGCTGTAAAGACTACTCCTAATGAATTGTCTATTAGAAATAAATTTATCAACTCAGGATCAATAAAAGATTAATTCTCTAAATCCGGCAAACCAAAAACTAAAAAGAATTTCTTAACATACTTTCCTCAGGAAAAATGTTGTTCTGAAAAACTAAAAGTACAAAAGAACTACTAGATTTTATACAGAAATTATATAAGAATCCATTAACAAATGAAGAAATCGATGAACTGCTATGATTTGATGAGTCTCAAAAAGATAATTTCGCTTCTAAAATTATCATGGTGGGCAAAAAGATTATTATCTTTTGATTATCATTAATAGGAAGATCAAAAATTAATTCTTTCTTAGATGAACCAACAGCTGGAATGGATACATCAACGCATCAGATTTTTGGGAAATTGTGAATAACTTAAAAATAAAGGTTTAACTATTATTTATTCATCACACTACATTGAAGAAGTAGAACATCACAGCAGATAGAATCTTAGTTCTAAATAAAGGAAACTAGTTCGTGATACTACTCCACATGCTATGCGTGCTAAAGGAAGAAATTGAAAAGTACTTCACATCACTCTATAAAATATCTAAATTTATTGAAAGATAGTGATATTATAAATAATTTAGAAATAAAAACAGATAACTATTAATTTCTTAACAAAGAAACCGGATGAAATATGGGAACATATTACACCCAAGCTGGTTGCACGTTTAAAGAAATTGAAATTCAAAATAGAACTTTATTAGATAGTATTTTTGTAACTACTAAAGATAACGGAGGAGAGAAATAATGAAAAATCTTGCCAACTTATTAAACATAGAATTTATATTCATAAAAGAAACTTAACTAATTTTATTATGATTAGGTTTTTCCAGTTATCTTCTTTTATCCTATTTTCTGGAATGCAGCAATTTCGATGATCCTGAAACAAAGGTACGCATAGTAAAAGATATGCTTATTTCAATGACTGCATTCAGTAGTATAAGTTTTCTGCTTTATTTTTTCTTCCTATTTCTAATAAAAGAGGATGAGAAAACATAACTATCTACACATATTAAATAATTCTCCTATAAAAATATCTGAATATTACCTTGTCTCGTTTTATTCGTCTAATAATTACATTTATTATATCAATAGTTGTTGTATTTGCTGTTGATCATATCTTTAGGGCGTTAATATGACAGCTCGTGAATGGTTTATGTCAGCTATTCTTATGCTTATCGGTAGTATTACATTTTTAGGTATGGGATTACTTTCTATCCCTTTATTAAATCAGAAGAAAACTCTCGTTACTTTACAATATATTATACCTAGGGACTTGCTATGTTAGGGTAGGACTGGTGGCCTGTTTATCTTTTCCCAGAATGGTTGACAAAACATATCTAACCGACTGACCAACCTACTATCTATTAGAGTTCGTTAATAAACATATTAAAGAAGATATTTTCTCTAGTAAAGCCTCTAGCTCATACTTCTAGCCTACCTCAATTGCATGTATAATTGCTACATTGGTAATAAAAACAGAAGAGAATCATAATAATAACATAATAGTGCGGATATATTATTCACACTATTATATTATTGTGGTATTATTAAAGAATATAGAGATTGAAATGTACAAAAATTACTAAATTTATTAAAGGGAAATTATGGGATTTATCTATCATTTGGTATTTTTATGTCCCACTTGTATATAGTTATTAGTGGAAGTTATCCAAAATATACATTACTCTTAACTATTCTCGCCATCGCTTCATATATAGGAATGTTATATATACATAGAGTTCTTGTTTTATAGAATGGTTTTATTTAATTGCTTATATCAGTTACATGACCATTGTTTTCATATCCAACGAACATTCTATTTAGTTTTTTATTTACGTAATCTACTCGTTTGGCATTTTCATGATAAGTATTTTTACTACAGAACAATTAGTTTTTCATAACAATAAATGCCCTAACATTATATATAGATTGCTAATCCCGAAAATAAATATTGCAGATAGAATAATCCTATTTATTTTTCTTCCATATGTATCATAACCTATTTTACCCCAAAAATATGGCTATGAAAGAAATAAACTAAAAATGAACGTTTAAAACACAATGAACATATTAATCTGCTACTTGCTGAAAATGAAAGAAATAGATTGGACGACTTACATGATAGTATCGGCTCATACCTTTGTTATGCTAAAATTAAAAAGCAGAACTAGCTGAAAAATATTTAGAAAAATAATATTGAAGCAGCTAGAAAAATGAACTTAAAGAAATCAGTGAAATCAGTAGTTCTTCTATGACAGAAACGCGATCTATAATTAATAAGCTTTAAATATAGAAGTATTAATGAAGAATTAAAAGTTATTTCAGATATAATGACAATGGCTGATATCTTCGTTAGGTGGCTGAGAATAATATAACTACGCTACCATCTCAGCTTGTTGAATGGATCTATTACAATGGTACTAAAAGAATTAACGAATAATGTCATTAAACATGGTAGACGCTAATAAATGCAATATTGAAATAAATGAATCTAGTAATAGCAACTACACTGTTATTATCTCGATAACGGTGATGGTTTTGAAAATATTAACGGAACTGAACTTTCATCTATAAGAGAAAGAATTAAACTAGTTAATGGAGTAATAAATATAATATCATCTCCTACAACTATCGAAGTAACAATCAGTAAATAACAACAGGAGGACAATATGAAATTACTTTATCGCTGAAGATCAAAGTATGTTACTGAGATGCAATGTCAACATTATTATCAATGGAAGATAGCGTTGAGAGTGTACTCAAGCCAAAGATGGAAAGAAGCAATAAATTTAATTTCTACTAATGATATAGATGCTATACTCTGATGTAGAAATGCCTCGAAGCAACAGGACTAGACGTACTAGAATACATTCGTAATAATATACATTGTAAAGTTATTATTGCTGACAACTTTTTAAACGTATGGATATTTTTGAACGCGCCTATAACGTAGATGCTGTACAAAAAGATCGCTCAATAGATGAACTTATGAAAACAATTAGCAACGTCTTAGCAGGTACACAAAGAATACTCACCTGAACTAATGGAAAAATATCTTCAATAGTCACAATCCATTAACAAATCAAGAAAAATTATTCTTTTAAAAATTAAAGAAGGATTATCAACAAAGAGATTGTTAATGAACTGTTTTTATCGGAAGGAACTATCAGGAATTATATTTCAACATATCTTACAAAATTAAACTGCAAAAACAGAACGAAGCTGCATCTACCGAGGAAGGATGGCTTTAGATGACAAGAAAACTCGCTATAAGAATCATTACTTGATCAATTATATACATAGCAACAATACTATATACTTTACAAGTATAATATCTAACCATTCTGACAGTCCTAGTGCAGTGCGCTGGTTTAGGAATGCTACTGCATTTCTAATACCACATACTTTTATGCTCTTAATAGCTATTATTTTTATTATTGTTATTCTCATTAATAAAAATTCACGGAAAAATTATTTAATAATTATAAATATTATATTATATATCATCTCTGGTGCGTTAGGATTTATATTGGATCTTTATTATTTCTATTATTTTCCAAATAATATTCTTTGATAATTGCATACAATAATAGAAAAAGGAACAACTCTAAATCATAATTTTTACAAATTGATTTTTAGTTGTTCCTGTTATTTTATTTGACTCAAAGAATAGCTCATATCTATTAATTCTTTTATTGTCTCCAATTTGATATTTTTATTCTAACACTCATACTAATCCAATGCTTTTTATTCATATGATATGCTGGGAAAAATATTTTTATTATCAATAATTTCTAATATTTTTATCCGTTGGATATTTTACATTTGAAAATTTCTCACTTTAGTTGTAATATCAGTATTTTATTCAATTTGATTATATTCTCACATCCAGAAAACAAGGCATACCATTTATTTTCATTTATAAATGCCAATATATCGGGATGTTTTTAAAAAGGATTAACATGATTTTCACCGTATTTATTATTACAATAGTCGATGATTTCTGAACTTATTTTTCTCCTGATTTCATCAGCTAACCCTAATTGAACTTAGTAGTTTTCTCTACATGATCTCTCTCTAATATTTTGAACCGTTTCACCTACAGCACTATCCACACTAAATAATGAATAAATCTTCATCAAATTCTAAATCATAGACTTCTATCAAAGTTGACTATCAACATATACTATTTCTATTAGAAAACTATTGTCTCATTTCTTTCGATATATTAGTTTTTCCGCTTCTTTCCTTAAATCCATACTGCTAAAAAGTTTTCTTTTGAGAAGTTATATTCTCTCACATCTATAATCTTCATATTTGTGTCGAATCTGCCTCATCGTGACTTTGATTCCACTTATCTCACTTCTGGTCCTTTTGTGTACAATAGTTTTACCTGCTGATACATACATATCCGGACCTTAATTGCTTCAAAAGTCTGTTGTAGAGCCGAATCCTGGTTGTTTGATATAAATCTTTTTAAATAGTTGAAAATGTTAGGATATTCCTCAATTCTCTTTTATTCGCAGAATATAATCCATAATAAAACGACATCAAACGAATCACAGTAGATAGAAACGAATATCTGTTTCTGTTATTGTATTACCATGGAAGTATCTTTGATTTCGATAAACGTTTCTCACATACATCCATCATATCGAAGAATCTATCGAATGCCCTCATCATATTTTTCTTGGCTTCTCAGCAAATCCCATTCCATATACATCATCATTAGTTATCAGCTAATTTTTCATTCCACTCATCAATTTGATCAGCAAGATATCCAGGATATAAATCTATTCCGTCTTTCTTATGTAGTTTACTAAATACTGTCGTCGAATTCACTGAAGTAACTCAGCTGATTCTTTTCTAACTACTTTTCCTGTAGTTACATCAACAAGTACCGGCACTGAATACGGTCCTTCATAATCTGAATCACTATTTAAGTATACATCTTTAATTTTTGATTGTTTTTAAACTGGATCTCAAACCCATCTTTTATCTAGCTAAATCGCCATCCTTCTTCTCCACGACGATAATCCAATGTTCCTAAACTAATCGCATCATCTAACCCTAGTATCTCTTGCTATAACTGCTCTATGTGCATATGGGCAGACTGCAGTCCAAAACAATCATATCTTCCTTTCTCTATAGGTTGCTCCTCTGTTCCAAAATGGTTTCACTACATTTTCATGTGATTTTCTCCTTTTAGTTTTCTATCAATTTTTCGCTTTTTCATAACATACATAACATTTAAAGTATGTTCTTTTTGATTATTCATGAATTTAAAATCTTTATTATTTATAACTTCAACGAATTTTTAAACTCAGCAAACATTCTGTGTGAATGAATATTATTATTTTCTATTTATAAAGTATTATCTTTGTTTGAATACTGTAATTAGGAACTTCATTTTGTAGGACCAATAACTTTAATTATACCCTGATCACCTTGAATATTGACATAACTATTATTAAAAGTATCTTTAGCTGCAATGCACACTACTAAAAGTTATCATATTCTAACTAGAAGAATACCAGAAGTATCCCCATCATTGACTATATTAGGTGCATAATGTACTTTTATTAGGTTTTATCAAACAATCCAACAACAAAATGAATAATATAAATATTTAAATCTCCTAGTACTCCTCCACCTTACTCTTTATCAAAAACTGGAGCTATTACTCCATTTTTAAATGCTATATCTTGTAGAAGAGTTGAGAAAAATTACACTCAACAAGTCGTATTTCTCCCATATTATCAATATTGTCTTTTATATCAAGATACTTTTTGATATTGATTTGTTATTGCTTCTATTAAAATTAATCCTCCAGCCCAGCAATTTCAAACAATTCTACAGCTTCATCATACTTTAACGTAAAAAGGTTTTTCGCAAATAACATTTTTACCAGCTTCTAGAGCTTCTAGCAACTGTATAATGTAAATTATTTGGAACTGCAACATAAATCGTATCAATCGCTTTATTTTCAAGACAAAGATCAATATCAGTATATATTTCTTTAATATTATATTTGTTTTGTAATTTTTACCCATTTTCAATATTTCGAGCTCGCTGGTTTAATTTAATTTCTGGAAGTTCATGAGCAAAAGAGCAAGAAATCTTTCACCATCATTCCAGAACCAACAATTCCTAGTTTCATGTTTCCTCCAAAATTACTCCCAACATAGTTCTTAATTATAACTTGTTAACATCTATTAGCAATCATAAAAAGCAAGCTTTATTCAAGCCTCTTTACAGTTTCTAATTTTGTCTCCTCAACCTAACTTTATCCTAGCATTATTACACTAGACTTTAGAAAAGAAAAACCTGAGGAATGAAGTCCTTAGGTCTTCTACCTATGCAATATACTAACTAATTGCTTTTATATACATATTTTTCACTGTTTTCTTTGATTTTACAAAACCATAATATAGAATCAAATAAATAAAACTCTATAGAATTAGTTAGTAAATCTACTAATTTTAGTCATAAAATACCACCATTACTAGAAATACTTTTTGTCGTGCTAAATAAGTTAGAAGACAGGTGCTAATTGAAATAAAACTGCTTCATAATTTCATTTTCTTTTTCAATGTAACAAAATAGCTTTTTCTTTATACAATTCTCTTTCTTTTATTCCAACCTCTTTATCTAATATCAAATTATATACGATCAGTTAAAAGTACTTTCTTTCTTTAGGAAAAATAATTAAACATATAAAATCTCTAATAATTACCATCAATAGTTGGTTTTTCAATGGTGCACCACCACCATCATTCGCAATATTAGTATACTGATGAAAAGCGTAACTCTGTTCTTCCTTTAGTATCAGCTATATTAAAATTTAAAAACATACTACCTGATAATCATAAAACAAAAATAATTTCTTTTTCATAATAATAGAACCTTCTTTCTGACTATTTTTAGAAAAATTTAACATAAGATATTAGAAATGGATTGTTAGATTTATTATATAGTAAAATAATAAAAATACAAGTCTTTTTATTTAATTCTTTTAAAACGTTTGCAAAATCATCTAAAACCATTTTTAAAGCTTATACTTTCATATTTTTCAATTTTTGTCTTCTTTGTTTATAAAAATTTATCAAATGCTTTAATAAATTATTGTACTTCTTTTTAGTTCTATATTTGTGTTTTTCAGAATATCAACTATAGTCCACAATTAATTTAACTTTGAATTTATCTCCTGTCAAGTTTGATAGATTATTTATTTTTATATTTAGTTATCTTCATACTAGTAGCCTCATCTTTTTATTGATAGGCTTACTTTTTGTATAACAAAATGTACAAATATTTCTTTTTGTAACTACCTTCTTAATTAATATAATTAGTATGGATTTTTCTCATCCACACTAATTATTATACACCCTATTATTTTTATGCTTTTTCTAGATTTCGATTGTCCAAATAATTAATGGAATTAAGCTGATTAAAATAATTGTACTACAACTACAGAGGTTATTGTTACAACAAATGGAATATTTCGAAGAAGTACCCTACTGATATAAATAATGTACACCAACAAAGTCCTCCAAAGAAATCTATCACTCTAAACTTAGAGTATTTTCATTTTACCAGCTCCTACGATAAAGTGGAACGGATCGTACGGATAATCGGGAAAAATCTCGCTAAGAAAAATAGATTTCCTCCATGTTTTGCTACAAAGCTTTCAGTGTCTTTTTATATTCTCATCAGACACTAAATTTTTAAAAACCACGCTTTACTCTTTTAAATAATCAGAGAAGTTTCTTCCAATAAAATAGTTACAATTATCACTGGATTACTGCAGCACTTACACATAAGAATAATAATAAAAAGATGTTATTCCCCTGTTGCTGCCTATAATGCTCCACTAGCATAATAATGAGTCACCTGGTAAAACGGCATGAATACAACACCGAGTTTCTGATAAAGATAATTAAGAAAAATTATCCCATACATCCACCATGGACCGTGTTGAATCATTAATTCACCAAGATGCTTTTGTCAATATGCAATACAAAAATCACTAAAAATTTGAATTGTTTCCAGCCGTAATCTCTCTAAAATAAATATGTTCTCATGATTATACTATAGGACATACACTGTCTAATAATCATGTAGTTTTTATACATTAATCTCTTATGAATTTTCATTTCAGCAATGTAGTCCTCATTACTTTCATGTTTTTCTAAGATGATTCCATACACCGATAGCTGGTTCACTAACATCTTCAAGCTTTTCTACGTTTGCCATAATATTTTACCATCTTCAGTTAGTAATCAAAATCTTCTTTCTTGTAGAACTCTTTCAAGAAATCAATAGCTGGATAAACTCTTCTGAAGCTAACCTCAGGTGATAAGACACTTTTATTCCCAGTTCCTTTAAACTCTTTCGAATATTAAATCATCCATTCTCGAACCAGTATTAATCAAGGCAGTTGCGATTATAGTTAAACTTCCTCCACCTTCAACATTTCTCTGTCTAAAGAATGCTTTTTCGCTTGTGATGCTGATGGATTCTGCCCCCTCCACTCTAAGACTTTACCACTACTTGGCTCATAATATAGCACGTGCAAGTCTTGTAACACTATCCATAAGAATACATTACATCTTGACCAAGTTCTCACGACGTTTAGCATGTTCAATTACCAACTCAGCCATCTTAATATGATTTTCTGAAGTCTCATCAAATGTAGACTTACTACATCTGCACTTTACAGATCTTTCCATCTCAGTAACCTCTTCTGGTCTCTTCATCAATTAAAAGGATAATCAACTTCTTATCAGGATAATTTTTCTAATTGAATTTGCTATATCTTTTATGAGTGTTGTTTTACCTACTTTTAGGTGGTGCAACAATCAATCCACGTTGTCCGAATCCATCGGTGCTACCAAATCAACAAATTTGTAGAAAGTTTTCATGTGGTCTCTAGAAACAATTTTGATTCGATAACGTCAGGGTGTTAACGCCTGGAAGTGAGTTCTACCTTTTGCAACTTCTGCATCAACATCATTAACTTATCAACCTGAAGAATTCCTCATACTCTCACCCTCACGAGGTTTAGGAACCTTCCCATAGACTTCATCACCTTTTTTGTTCGAAAACGACGAATTTGAGAAGCGGAAATATAAATATCCGTCTCACCTATAATCAACTGCTCTTAAAAAGCCAAAACCATTTTCTGGATGAATATCATCTAAAAATTCCATGAGGCTATAGTAATGTTCTTTCATAACTGATTGTTTTTCTAAAATTACTAAAACTAATTCTTTTTATTTAATGTATAATATCTTGGAACTAATTCTTTTTGCCAAAGCTGTAAGTTCTTTTGAGTACTATACTTGCTTTTTATACATTCTATCAAATTTAATCGTTACTCATTTTTTCTTCCTTCCTCTGTATATTGTACTGAAAGTCTAACGAAAATATTTCAAGAAAATATTTTATTTAGACTTTTACAAAATTCTTAATAACTTTTAAACGAGAGTAACTTAAAACCATTATTTTCAAAATCGATTTTAAAAGTTACCCCCGTTCGGTTCATCAAATATCTTAAACTCTTATTTTTATTTATCTCTACTTAGTACACTACTTTGATAGAATAAAAACCTGCACCAATTAAATCTATCGTTCCAAATGTTGTCCTAGCAACAGAAACGAGAATATATGGCAATCGATTCAAAGCATCCGATAATACTTCCCGTGACTGCACCGATCTATCCCTATACCTTCTAGATATGTAGAAAATGATAAAATTGTACCAACTTAAAAATTACTCCTGACATCATATTAAATCAATCAATTTAAAATTATCCGGAATATAATAACTACTGTTAAAAAGTATACTACAATGCCAGAAAATAATAGTCCCCAAGCCATTATAGGCATTACACGCATTTTGTAGTTAAACTTATTGAAAAATATTATAACTATGAAGACCAAATGCAGAAAGTAACTCTAGAATAATCCTAATGTAGATTATTCGGTTTGCTAAAATCAAAATGGGTTGCTATTAACACCGTTCCAAATAGTGAAACTACTATTGCAATAACTTCTCGGAAGGGCCATCTTCACCTATGACCTACAATAATATAACATTATTACTATGGATCCAATATACTGTAACTCGTTGCCATACCAGTTAGTATACTTAATTGTTAAAAAGAATGTTCCCTGACAGATCACAGACCAAAATGAGAAATTTAGTAGTTTTTAAAATATCTTTCTTATCTGAAAATACTCTTTACTAAGTTGTTTTTATTCTTTTTAAGCAAAACATAGCATACCATTACGATTCCAGAGAAAAATAATCTATTAGTCTATTATCCAAACGAGGTCTATTTTTGAGTATATTTAGTAAATATTCCCCCAATACTCCTGATAATCCCCAACATGTAGCTCCTAGTAAGGTGAAGACTATACCTTTTTCATCGTACTTTGTCCCATAGTTACTCCTAATGATCAAACAGTTTCAGACTAGAATAACAATTTTATTAGATTTTCTATTACTTCATCATATTTCTCACCTTTTTGATAATAAGATACTAGTGAATAAAGTAATCATATTGTTCTGAGCTACCATCATATTTCCACAGAGTATAAACTTGGCGTCTAAATTATTAGTAATATATCCGAACGGAGAGTACCAAAAACCATACCCTACATTATAATTTTCATCGAAGAATTTCTTCATAACATTTTTCTGGATAACCTTTTATTATTGGCATAGATATAAAAGATAGCGCTTTTATCGCTTGTTGCGAATCTTCAACTTTAGAATTACAAAACAGATACATCAAGCTTTTTAGCCCATTAGAGTCTTGTCATCACACACCTTAAAAATCAGTATTATAATGGATTCAAAATCTCCTTATACTCATTGATTATTTCTTCTTCATCAAAATCATAACTGAACAATCATTATTGAATAAATTCTCTTTTCAAATAAAGATGTGCTTTTAGATCATTATCTGTGTAATCTAAGGATATTAGAGGGTTTGTAGTAATGAATAAACTTTTTAGATTCAAATGCTATAAAGTACCTATTTTTACTTAGAAGATGTTTGTTACCGCTCTAAAGAAGTATTATTTTCAATAATATTAAATTTTTCTCTGATTAAAACTATTCGTTTTTAATTCTTCTTTTCTATTTTGAAGAAGAGCTTTTCTAATATTTTCTTGCAAAAGCTCTGGATAAATTTCTCCTAACGACATTAATCTGTGGTTCACTAGATATTTTCATCACTCATCAAGTTTGTTTTAGAAAATGAAAATTCTCTCCCGCCCATAATTCAGAAAACTCTTTTTCCTCTTTCATATTAAAAGAACAATGTGATATAAACATCATCATCTTTGAAAACTGCTGAGTATACTACTGGTACAACACATGAGTATCACTAAAGTCTACCCACTCTTGGCTGTTTTTATTATTACCATCAGAAATTCCACCGTAAATACCAAAAGTATTCTACAATCATGTTCATCTATCTCTAGACACTTTCACCTAGTGCTCTAACTCTTCGAATCCAGATAAAAACACTACTATTATCAAAACTTGTTAAAAATCATTAGAGTCTAATAACCATGTTGCTTCATAACCTATTCCAATTATAGAAGATTTAGTATCAGGGGTTCTTATAATAAACTCTCACCTTTTTGGAGTGAAAAGACTCGATAAATTGAGCTTCCAGTAAAAAGTTTTCTTCAATTTGAATTTTGCAAAGCTTTATCATCAAGAACTGTATCACTAAAATCATAATCTATAATTTTCTGATAATCATTCATACTTATTACCTATCCTTTTTCTCCTCATTTTGTAATTTTTCTTCACGTTCTTTAATTTCTAATGTCTTTGTTTTAATAAGTCTATTTACTTCTTCTTCTGATTTATAACTAGCTTCTTTATCAGTAAAAATAAATAAATTTTTATGATTATTTAAGATTGACAGAATAGTCTTATTGTCTGAATCCTCATTCTCAAACAATTTCTACTATGTATTGTCTCTTATCACTACCTAATACAACTACAAATAAATTTCTAGCTGCCATTAGATTTTCATATCCAATACTTATTAATTTATTACCGTTTATTTCCATTCCTGCCATCTGGAAGCTTAGATTTTTCCTCATTTGAAAATTCTACAATGTGAAGATCTTATGTTACTTCATCTGCATATCGATAATCGAGAATTCCACCATCTGATCCTAAAAAACTACGGCAACATCGATTGGATTCTCATCTAATACTTCTTTTATAGCTAGTTAAATCTTCATCACATTCATCACTGTTTAAAGCTTCAGGATAATAAATGCTGCTAACATCTAATTTCTTAAAAAGTTCATGTCTTGTATCGATATAATCCAAATCTTTCCTCTATATCAATATCAGCAAACTCACGTTGTCCTAGCATAGTACATGTTTATAACGATATTTCCCCATTTATTATCACTATCATTCATGTTGTAAATTGAGTATTAATAATATTTTCTGGTAAACAATAACTGCACCATCTTCTAAATTTTTCAAATTCATCATACATTCTATTTAAAACTGCTGTTTCACTATTACAAACTATATATTTCACAATTTCACCTCCATAGTTTAATAAATCATTTTTATTATACACATTAGACTCTACTAACAACGTGATAAAATTTCATAATTGTGCTATTATTTTAAGTTACTCTCTTTCAATTAAACTTGACAGAACATGAGAACATATAGTAAGTTTTAATATTATTTAATTTATAATATTCCGCCACCGCTTCTTTTATAAATTCTAAAGTTGTTCTCTGTCTATCTCATAAACTTCTTCTCCAGTTCCTACTAGTCACGTGATCCGTTTTATAATCTACGATAATTGCTTTCCTCATCGAAATTTTAATAAATAAATCCGACAACCCTTGCAGTATAACATCATATCACTTTTCACTATCATCATATAATTCTTTTTGCTTTTTAGCGGTTGTGAATGCTATCTCAGTTTGACAGAACTTTACTTTTAGATACTAATTTTATTAACTCACTATTAATAAAGTTAGTAATCTTTTCTATATCATCTTTTATTATTTATATTATCAAATCTCCTCTTGAGATAATATCCTTTGTTCTTTTATATTTTGTAGTAAATTATCTGTTTTTCTTTAAGCCATCGATGTAACTCACTACATCCGAAATCTCTACTCCTGCTCTAGTATCATTAACTATCTTTTTCAAAAAGCTTTAGAATGATATTCCCTCTTAAAATCGCCTTGCTGTAGATGTTGATAATGTAGTTAATTCTAAGTATCCTCATTTTTCTTTTTATATTCCACTCTATGATCTTTTAGTATTAATTTTTCAAGGCACTATATGAAGTTTTGCAGGGAAATACTTCTCTTTACTGATCGTGTGATTATCACTTTGTTGCTTGATTCATCCTGTTGCTTACTTTCAAATTGCTTATAAAATTCTTGCAAATCAAATCCTGAACTATCTTCTTCATCTTTTTATAAGAGGCTCACTTTCGTAATCTTTAAACAAAGCATCCTTTTTCATTTTCAAAAATAAACTCTTTCGCATAGTCACTTAGTAGATTATTTTAAGATTTTCTCAGTATCGTCCTCTATTAGAGATTGGTACAACGGTTTTATCTTTAGTCTTCTCGTTATTTAATTCTACACCATTTTGGACTCACAAGGTGTAGCGAGTTTTCAGTACGAGTCAGTGCAACATACAATTACATGTACTTCTTCTTCTTTCACGTAATTTTATTAAAATACTATTATATTTATACAAGCTGATTCAGTTTTTCTATATTGACTAGAAAATTAAACCAAACTTTTGAGTTTAATTCTTCTGCTTTGATACTGAAACCAAAGATTTCTAGAATAATAATTCACCTGTATAACCTCTTTTTACTAAATGAAGTATCTAAACTGTCACAAAAACTATCTTATATTCTAATCCCTTTAGAGATATGAATCAGTTGATAAAGTTACACTATCATTTGGTGTGTTCGTTTTTGTTTCAAATACCTCATCATATAATTTTAATTGATTTACCAAGCCACCCAATTTATTATCTATATTTTTGATAGTCATTAACAATATCTATAAAGTTTTCATAATAATCTAATTCTTCATCATTTGTACTAATTGTTACCAAATAATTTTAAAAATCTGTATCAATAGCTATACATTCCAATAGATTTGGAAGTGAGTTGTTCAAACTGAAATTCAACCATTTTTAATAAATTTGCAGTATTATAATCTTTTTCCTTTTCACTGTTTTGTAATCTTTCAAAAAAGATTTTTCCCTGTTATGGATAATTTTAATAATCTCATCATTACTGCAATCAAAAATTTCAGTATGTAAATTACTAGTAAACTAGCGTCTCTATTCGTATTATCTAAAAACCTAAGAATATTATACAAAATATTAAATGTATTAGATTCAGTAAATCCTACCTTTTCTTAAAGAATAACCTTTGTATATTGTATTTGGCAAAAACTTCTTTTAAAACTAGACATTTTTGTACTATTTCTAACTAAAAATAGCATAGTCACTGTATTTTCTTCCATATACTCAACAATATTTCATAAGCAATATTTTCATAGATTCGTTCCTCTCATAAGATTTTATCTTCTAAAAGTTCAGCTGTACAAATAATTAATCTTACCATTAATTAACCTAGTTGGAACAATTTCAGAACTATTCTTTTCTTTTGCTTTCGGATAATATAGTGCACTGTCTTCTCCATAACTTACCCCAGCATTTTTATTCCCATAAGTCTTATTAAAAATATAATTACTAGATTTTAATATATTAACATCACTTCAAAGTTTTTCTTTTTAAAACTATACAAATTCTTCAGAATCACTTTCAAAAGAATATTCTTGTTTTTCTGAATAATTATCAATTTCTAGTTTTCTATAACTCATATATATTTCTGTTCGAATAAATCAGGATTTGATCTCTAAAGCCGTAGATTGCTTGTTTCACATCACCTACCCTAAAAGAAATGTACTCCTTCTCTTTAATAAGATTTAAGATATACTCTTGAAGGTTATTATTGTCTTGATACTCATCAACATGTATTTCTAGAAATAATTTTATAATACTGCAGCTCTTCACTAGGAACAATTTCCCCATTCTCTTCTCTAGTTAAAGCCTTTATAGCAAGGTGGTTTTAAATCAGAAAAAGTCTAAAAGTTATTCTCTCGTTTTCTTTTTAATGAAATCATTGTGCAAGTTTCTTCAATAAACTTGTAATCGACTTAGCTATAAATTCATTTTTCTATAACTCTAAAATAATTTAGATAATCAATAAGAACTCCGTGAACTTCACTTAATAGCCCAGCATCAAAAATATTATTCTCAGTCTCAAACGTGTGTATTAAGCTTACTTATAAGCTCTTTATCTCTTCAAGTTGTTCTTGATTACTCTTTATTGAAATATCATCTTCATCTTACATACCTTGCAAGCTTTTTCTGTTTCATCTAAGTTCTGAGAGACAATATATCTAATGAGCTTTCTTCTTACAATTTATTAAATACTGCATGTACATACTTGCAGAAATCTATCGCAGTAGCTGTACTCTTTTTGTGTTAACTCACTAACTTTATTAAACTTGTCTATTATACTATTATCTTCAACTTCAAAATTATTAGTCACTAAATTATTTAGTTTTGTAAAATCTCATCTAGATAATTTTGAGAATTTGGAATGTTAATAATTTATAGTATAAATCAATAATATAAGAGCTAGATATTCTGTTTAGAGCCAAATACACTGTAAATAATAGGTCAGTCGTATTAGAATCTTCCTGTACTAATTCTTCAAGAACATTTCCTACTGTTTCATTTTAATAATCCCTACTATTCGCAAGTATACTAAAATTAGGTGATAAATATTTACATTTATTATCAATCTTTTTCTTCTACGAAGATAATAAAAATTTCTTTACTACATTTTAAACAAAAACTATCAATAGTACTTATATAAGCATCGTTCATTAACATTCTTTGTTTTTCTAAATAGATTAAATCTTCTTCCCTATTAGTAGATAGTAATCGTTCACTGATTTTTATTCTCAATTCTTACAATCATATTCTTCAGCCGCAGCAGTCGTGAATGTCGTGTACCTAGTAAACGATCTATATCCCATCTATTAGAAGCTACCTTCCTTGCACCTCTCAGAAAGCACTTCAGTTTTACCACTCCTGCAGCTGCTGCAACGAAAGAACATCAGCACCGGTAGCAGCTGTTGCTTGCCATTGCGAGGCTGAATAAAATCAGCTTTCTAAAAGCGGCTATTTTTATCAATCTTCTCAATTTTTATCATATATTTATCCTCTAATTTCACATTGAGTATCATTATATATTTTTAACATACTTTTAAGCTTTTATGGTATAATATTTTTAAAATACTATTATGTTTATTACTAAAATTATTTTAAAGGTGAAATGTAATGAATCGAAAAATTTGAAGGCTAGCTCCAATTATTGCAGCTAGTTCAATAATAAGACAAAATAAAATTAAAAGTAAGAAAAACTACTCTTAAGTTTAATAAACTTCCTCAAGCTTTTGACAATTTTAAAATCGCTCAAGTTAGTGATGTTCATTGTGATAGGATTGGATATAGTGACCTGTCATTTATAAAATTAAGAATTTTAATCCAGATATAATTATATTACTGGAGATATTCTGAGATAGCTATAATAATGATATGGATATTGCTTATAACATTCTAAGTCAATTAGCAGATAGTAGCTCCATGTTATTTCGTCTCTGGAAATCATGAACTTAGACTTCCTGAAGAATACGAGCAACTTAAAATAGAATGAAAAAACTTAATAACATATTTACACAACAGTAAACTGTTTATCTCAAAAATAATGAAAGTATTAATTTGGTTGGGTTGAGGATTATAATTTCTTTAAAAATGAAGATAAGTTAAATCATAGAGCAAACTCATAAAAACTCTAGAAGAACTTTACTCACCAAATCACTTTAATATACTCTTATCACATAGACCTGAGAAATTTCAATTTACGCAGATATAAAGACATGAACTTATCTTTTTCAGGTCATGCGCATGGCGGTCAATGGAGAATCCCATTTGTAGGTGGTATTCTTCTCCTCAGTCGTTTCTTTTCCAAAACATACTAATGGCAACTATGTTCTAGAAGATTCAACTTTTAATTGTTTCTCAAAGGGCTTAGCAACAGTTCATTCCCTATTAGGATTAATAATAGAATAAGTTAGTTTTAGCAAACACTAAAAATAAATAAAAACTAATATACCGACTCAAAAATGTTAGAAATTGATCCTTTCTTTTTAGAGTCGGTAATTTAGATTATCCCTATTTTACTGCTGAAGTTTTTAGCAATACTTTTTAACGTATTCATTGGATTTACATGTTTTGGGTGTTTGAGTAGCAGCTGAAGTTTATATTCTGGTTTGTGATTAACCAGTGCGTCTCCTTTTTATATTCTGATTTTAATTTATTATATTTAGCTTCTGCTCTATCAATTGTATTATTCTCAGCCCTCCCGCTTCTTTTACCAGTTGATATATCTACATCTTTCGGGATAAAACTGATGGTGTAGTTCAGCAGGCGTTGTTGAGTTGTGATGGCTCCTTCTGCTTTTTGCTAAATAAATTTTCCAAATATATTATACTGCTATTCTATAATTATATCAATAAGAAATTTGTTTTACGTAAAGACCTTTAAAATTAACCTTTATCAATATAGTTTTTATTTTTATAATTTTTAATGTTTCTTAATTTAGCTAAACTAGAAAAATCATCTGTATAGCCTATTTTACTATACAGGTGATTTCTTAAATAAAAATATAATTTTTCAAATTTTTCTATCTTCAAAAATCCTGAAGAGCTAATTCTATTGGCTCAGGTTTAGACATATCTACACCTGCATTTTTAGAACCTCAATTGGATAATTAGAGCATCCTTTTGAAAGAAACTCATCAGATATAAAACTTTAGCGTTTTTACTATCTTCTAAGATTAACTAGATAAAAGCATGCTGCTGAGATCTCCAGTAGCATATTGGTATACATAGTGATTGTAATAGAAGTGAGAGTACTCTAGACCCATTCATATTTAATATCTTCATCATAGGTAAAATACATCACCATGGTATTTCTTAATTAAATTACATACTCAGTATTAAAAATAATATTCAGCTATCAGAGCTCCCCATTTTCAAAGATGCACGTGTAATTTGTGCTCCAAATTCAGCAGTGAGTTTGTCTTATATACTGTAGCTGTAAAGCCACTAATGCCTGGTTAGACACACGTATACCATAACGTTCTTATTACCTTCTTTTCAAAATTGTATAAAAAGGTGCTCGTTACTAAAAGCCTCATTACGTTGATGCTACACTCAGCTACAAAAGATTGAATAATCTCCATATACATATGGCTGATGTTTTCTAGCATAGTAAGAATGCATAGTGTCCAAGTTCGTGAATTAAAGATATACATCATTTAATGTACCATCAAAATTTTAATAGTACCAAATGGTTTTGTAGTATAACCACCCATGAATATGCACCTAGAACGTTTACCTTTAGCTGATAAACATCAATCCATCGTTCTGTGAGATGCTTTTTCATATCGTTTAACGTACCTCTTCACCCCATTGGTTTTAACCCGCTTCAAGTGCAATATTACGAGCCTCTTCAAATGTGAATTTTAATGGTTCACCTTTCACTCATAGATACTGATCTATCGTATAGTCAAAATCTTCAAAACCTTTCGCTCTTTTATGTAAATTATAGTATCTTTGTAAGGCAGGAATTATTTACTAGCGTTACTAAATTATCATAAACTTCCTCGGAATTAAGTTATTAGACAGTGCATTATTTCTTGTTGATGAATATTTATGAACATCTGCATAATATCTTTAGATTTCCACTTAATGTAGATGCAAATATTATTATGTTTTTAAAATAATTATATAAAAAGCATGGAATCGTATTTTTCTAAGTACTCTATCCGGACTTTCCATATATGTTTCCATAAGTTCCATGAGTCAGAGTATGTTTATTTCCATCTTTATCTTCACTTCTTCAAACTTTAACATCTGCATTATTCAGTGCTGAAAAGTTTCGTCACTTGCACTAAAAGCCTCTGCAGCCATAGCAACAATTCTTTCTTGTTCTGCATCCAATGTATGAGGGACGTTTTTATTAAGTTTTTCTAATTAAACTTATAAACTTTTAAGTCTTCTAATTCCTCTACATATTCTGAAAGTACTTCCTCTTCTATGAGAAGTTCTGGTTTTAAAAATGACCATTCTGCATCAAACTTAGAATTTTAAATTCATTGTCTTAGTATATATTTCCACCATATTCAGCATTTGTACTATCTTGATCTTTTTCTTAGGAAAGCATAAATAGTTAATTGCTCCATTTTAAAGACATATCTCCTTCAACTTTAAAAACTTCTAATCAATGTGTCTTTTGCTCTTTCTTTAATGCTGCCCTCTCATGGTTTTTACTTCGAACTAAGTTTTCTCACTTTCTTTTGATCTGTCTAAATCCATTCTAGTCCTATATCTCAAGTCTCAACTAATTCTACATATATTTCTATTGATCTCAGTAATGTAATATATATTTTTAAAAATTAACAAATCTTTCTGAAAACAATAAATTAGTCCTCTACTTCCTTCTTATCAAAATGATCATAGTTTCATGTCCGATAAAATTACATTCTTTTTAAATCCATAACTTTCAGTATAACTGCTTTGCTCTATTGTTTGATTGTGCAACATTTAAACCAACAGCTTCTCACTATTAGCAAATTCTGATAATAGTTTATTACCGCTACCTTCTCCTCTAGCATTAGAAAACAAATAATGTATCTAAATAGAATTCTCCAACTAAAATTGTCCTCGTCATGATCAAAAGATCATCGAGATCTTTCTTCGATCAAAATTACCCTCAACTTCGCTATTACAAAAGCTCTACAATTTTTCTGACTTCATCATAATGATACGTAAAAGAAAGAATCCTTTAATCCACATCACCTTCAATTTTCACTTATGCAATACATGTTTTATAACTAAATCTCTCATATTCGATGATAAATACATGCTCTAAAAATCTTAAAATACCTTCTCCCTCCTGAATAATCTTTTAATATGTCTATCTCCCTAGTGATTTAATAAAGAAATCAAATAGTCCTTCTACTTTCACAATAATATCTTCTTTCACTGCTCTTCTTATCATCTCCCATGCAATAATATCTTCTATTGTTAGTGTTGTTCCATTATAATACTGATTTTATGTGAAAATACTCGCTGGTGAGATCGTCTGGCCACACTCTTTCAGTACCGCGTGAATTTTTCTATATCAAAATCAACTTTTAACCAATTCGACATATAACCCATGTCTATATTCTGAATGTATCGTATGACTGTTTTAGCTATTCTTGTAAATATGAGCCAAGGTTCCCCTGGATATTAACCAGCCCTGCTTTGCTAGTCAATAAACAATATTTGCTTCCATTATCGCCTATACTACAGGTAAAGCTGTGTGTGTGTGGTTGCTATTATATCTATGTCATTTTCTTTGAACCAATTGTCTAGTGCTCTTCTGAATCCTAGATCAGTACATTCCTCATTAGTTTATTTTCCAACCTGACATGCTTTCTCATCGCCATGAGTAATTGCAATTTTACAAAATATCTACAAAACTAGGGTTTTTGAACGTTCTTTTATATCATTAAGTATTTGATCATCTTTGATATTTCCTTTCATCATATTATGAATAATGTTTGATCGTTCTCTACTCCATCCTCCTAACGTCCTCAGGATAATTACATCCACATCCTAAAAGATGATGTATTATTTAATAATTCAAGTTCAACATTTCCTAGAAGTTTTATACTACTCTTTAGATAACTCTTCAATCTTTAAAAATCTTCCTTTTCGACATCAAAACCAATGCATATCACCATTAAAAACTATCTTCGCATTTTCATCATGTGCCATCTTATTGATAATTTTCTAAAAGCATATCTGTTTCCATATAATCCTCAACTTCTATAGATTACTTCCTCTTCTAATTTTACTTTTTCTTTGCCCAATCCTTTTTGAAGAATATACTCACTAATGAACTAATTTCTGACCTCCATATAACCTCTCAAATTAAAATAAAAATAGACTTACCCCTTTACTTTTTATTATATTATATTTATTTATGCTGAACATTCCTGGTACTACATAAACCAATAGTACATAAAATTAGTCCGTATAAATTAACTCCTAGTAATGCATTCATTCACCTGTGATAGCCCAACTTGAAGAATTAAAATTAATAGTTAATAGTATTCCTAAAATAATTCCAATCCAAAAACTCAAGTAGGATCCTAATTTTTGTTGGTTTAACAAAAACAGTGTAATAAAGAAAATCAGACTAGTCCAATTACCATTGTTCCACTAATCGTTTGTGAGCTTTTAAGAATATCTGTTCCCATGAATCATTGGAAGATTTACCTATAATAGCAAATGCGATCATAAATAAAATAGCTACTTTTCTTAGGTTTTTTAATCCTCTATTAGACATTTCTGGTAAATCCTCTATAGTTAACTTCACTAAACTTGCAAATGTGAGAGTCAAGTGTGGAACCTGCTGCAGATACCATACTACTATCATGGCAAAAATACCTGCTGACACCTAAGTTTTACCCTAAAGCTGCTGGAACACTGCTGCACTTCCATTTCCAATTAATTTCACATGAATTATTAAAAACTAAAAGATTAGAATAGAAAAGAAATCTAAAAATACCAGATACAGAAAAATGCACGAAGCATAGTCTTTCTCACTACTATAAATCCTCTATCTGTAAGTACTGGATCGTGGAATGGATAACTAAATAATTGTAGGGGTATGTTACAGTAACATATCTACACCTGCGTTCATCGCTAACTTCCCGATGTTGCAAAATCACTAATGTTTGTGTTGCGGTAAAATTAAAAGTAACTACCCAACCAACAAGAATATAAAATAACTGGCTTGGATAACATCGGTTACGATTGAACTCTTAATCACCAGCACGGTATACCTAAAAGTAATAGTAGTAAATAGAATTGCAGAGATAATAAACTCTATACTACCCACTTTCCCATAATATCCACCCTACAACAGAAGTATTACTCCATACTTCATTAAATAAACGAATAAGTATCGCGGCCGAAAAATGCAACAGAGCAAATGCTTTTCCGTAATTGAAGTTAGAAACTTACCTAATCCTTTGGCTTGGTACTTTGTTCTTAATCTCATCAGTAAAACCACCAAATAGAATATAAAGGCAATATGTTTGCATAAGCTAATCCACCAACAAAAGCCATATTGGGCCCTAAATTTGCAGCGATTGAGTTACAGATTTAGCAAAAGATCCAACTTATAAAAAATACTTAACATGCATCATCTCAGTAGGTTTTTCACCTCTGTTACCATCACCTCTAATAAACTGCTTCTGTTACCTTCTTTGGTGATAATAAAACATTACCACTCATAAAACTATTAAAAATCCCCAAAATAGATATCCTGTCATATCATTCATTTTCTATATAAATTCTCATTATTTTTAATCTAATACTACTTCACCGATATTAGCGTATCTTGCAAATGAAGGTTCATAGTTTTCGCACTGTAAAAACCTAATTCTTCTAATATTACCGCAACGTGCAAGCACGAACTCAGTAGTACAATAAGTAACCTGCAGTTTATTTTTATCTAATCCTTGTCAGTTACATATTTTTCTAATACTTCTCTAGATTTTGAAAAATCCATTACTATCAACTAACGAATTAAACAGTGAGAAATTGCACCAGGAATATGACCTGTTTTATTCTCTCCATAAATTACGACCATTATATTCAACTTCTAACCTAGTATCAATAATTTGAACATCTGTATTACCTATTTTGATAATAATTCGTCAGTATAAATAGCTTTTTCATTTTGAGTTGCTTCGCTACGAACTACATCGCTAACATCAATTCTGTCAGTGGTTGGTACATATTTTCTTAGTTAAATCCTAGTTTCTCAACTTGTTTAAAACCGCCATCAATAAACTGTATTATCAAATCCTGCATAACTAAATGTATACAGAACTCTTGCTATCTCCAAACTCCTTGTTTCAGGCATAGTAAAAGCCATATACTAGTACTTTCAGATTCATCAGTAATTCCTACTTAGATTTGTTGATAATTATCTTTTGAATAATAATTTCTAAATCTTCTCACTAAATTCTCCAAAATGACTTATATCCGGTCCAGTCAACAACGAGTTGCTTTTATCACACATTAAAAACCTTCTTCAGCATTCCCCCACGTGCATCTATCACAACAACATTGTTGTTGTTCTATTGTTTAATAAATACTCAGCATCAACCTAACTTTTTAAAATCAAATTGTGTCATACTTTTCTCCTTTCTAACTATACTACTATTCATTATAACATAGCTTTTAATTAAAAAATATAATTCCGCTTTATAAATATCATATAGATTGTACATTTTTAAATAATCAAGTATATATAAATACAATAAAAATATAAATCGAAAAGATAACTATTTACAAACCTATAATAATCATGGTATAATAAATCGGAATTGTTTTGAATTAAATGAGTAAGGAGAAGATAGTATGAATAAGATGATTATTACTGGTGCTTGTGGTTCATTAGTAATCGGATTATCCATTTGCTGGATACGAATACAGGAAAACACCAAGCATGTAAGCTATCACCACTAGTACAAAATACAGCACAAAGCATTAATTACTCTGATAAAGTTAGCTCAGTGAGTTGTGGTAAAATTACTGAAGATGGTTATGTTACACTTCACGGTGACCATAGCCACATACAGGATTAGTACCTTATAATGCTAAAATTCTTGATTCATTGGTTTATAAAATAAAAGACTATAAACTAAAAATGAGGGATATTCAGTATGAACTTTCAGAGGATATGTAATAAAGTTGATGGTAAATATTACTATCCGAAAGAAGGTATTACTCAAAATAATGTTGTTGACAAAAGTACTGGAAAAGAAATTTCAGCACTGCTTATCACCACCATCATCATGGAGAGATCTAGCGAATCTAAAAGGAAGTGGAGATAACCACATTTAATCCAAAAAGATGTCGTAAGTGAAACTCAAGATGGTTACGTAGTTCGCCATGGAGATCACTTCCACTATATTAGAAAAGTGAATTATCAAATACTAGAATTATCACAAGTAAAAGAAGTAGGGTTAATCCTTCATTAGCATCATCAGCTGCAGAATAGCTAACACCAACAGTGATTAGTGCTATATTTTCAAGGTGAAAGTGATATTATAGGAAAAAACAGTTTGGCTTTATAGTTCAACTTTGGTAATCACTAACACATAATTCCATATTCTCAATTAAGAGGAACACAATGGAGAATATTTATTAAACTAATCAAAGAGAACTACAACTAATACTACTATATACAACAGTAGTAAAACACTCCCAAAAACTAATATAGTAAATGACAATCATCATGACCATCATGAACACTCATCAGACTTTTGGAGATGATTATAGAAATTTGATCCAAAAAGATATAGTAGCTGAAGATGAAAATGGTATACAGTTCGTCATGGAGATCATTTCCCACTATATTCCAAGAGATAAAGTAGAATACCTGCTGAGAACTATTAAGCCAGCTCCAGTTATTCTAACCTTCTCTTACCTGAGGTGAAAAATGTTGAGAAACCATAGTTGAAGCTGTCAAACCAGCTCCGGGTTATTCAACTCCTTCTTTACACAGAGGTGAAAAATGTTGAGACCTGTTGAAGCTGTCAAACCAGCTCCGAGTTATTCCAACTCCTTCTTTACCTAAGTGAAAGATGTTGAGAAACCAAAAAAGTAGAAAAACGTTGTAAGACCTGAGTCGTTTTATCATTTGCGAGTGTTCAATTCTGAGACTAGCGATGGATTTATTTTAAATGATAATACTGTTGGTACTCCAACTCATTAGGACTAGTGATTGATCATAATGGACACTCAACACTTTTGTATTTTTACAAACAACTAGTAAATTCTAAATTCGAAAAATTAATTCCCAGAAATATTTAGAACAAGCTAAAAAGAGTATAAAGAATTAGGAACAAAAGTAACTGAAAAATAAATTACTTATCAAGAAAAACAACATCGATAAAAACACAATTAAATATATATCTACAGCACAGGAGTGCTCTTTCATATGACGGTAAAACAACATTATTAGATAATATTAATGTGTAACGATGTAACTGTGCTCCCTACGAAAAGCCAGCGAAAACAACAAAGAAGAAAAATAATACAGAAAAAGAAAACAAAAGATGAGTATTCTGAAGAAGTGACTATCAATCACCTTTTGACAAAAATACTAGGCAGTGACCCTAAACTATTAAATTAGTGAGAAACTGAAAAACGGGCAAGACATTAACTTATCCTCATAGGGGATCATAGTCACATCTGTACTATTAAATGCAATTCACATTGATCGAGACTGACGTAAATATTACTGAAGAAATTCAAAAACAAATTAATTACATCGCTGAGAGTCTACGGGTACCAAAAGAAGCTGTTAAAAGTTACAAAAGATTTCTTCGTATTTTAGATGAAACTAGCTCACGCTTACGATCCAACACACATTCACCCATACCCTAATTCCTCGTGAAAAATTCCATATTCCAGAGGTTACAGGTGACGATAGTAGATTTTGAAAATGAATTACTTGCTATCCAAAACGTACAGGTATTCCTGCAGATAAAATTAAACGTGATAGGGGATAAATTTGTAATTCCTCACGGAGATCATGATCACTTTGTTAAAATTTTTATCTAAAGGAGCAGACATCTATTACAAAAAATAGAATTCCTAATATCACAGGAAACTATGTTTCTGGAGATTTCGATAAAGAAACTGTATTTAAACGTATCGAGGAACTTAAAGCTAATAACCTTGCTAAACACAGCCAATGATACAAAGCAAAACCATGTAAATCGTGCGCTAGATCAATTACGTGCACACATGAAATTACCAACTAACTCTACTAACGGTTACCTTGAAATGTTAAATAATTTTGATAAAAATGCATCCAAGAAGAAGCTAATGCGGATACTTCTAAAAATGATGAATTAGTTAAAAATATAATACTCTACTAAATAGAATCAAAGACACTGATATTGGAAAAAATATGGTCTTTCAAAAACTGACTTAACTAACGAGTTAAATGAAGTTAGCTCAAATAAAGATGCTAATACACTAAACAAAGTTAGATCATATGTTAGATGAACCTCACTCGAAGATCGTGAAAGTATTACAACTGTGAGTTACATTAAATACTTCTTTAGAAAATATAGATAGGATAAAAATTGATAACCAACTACGTGAAGAACTTGCTTCTCTTGTAAAGAGATTCTTATGAATCTCAAGCATTCATCACTAGAACACCAATGAGAACACTTGTAACAAGACTTATTAATGCTAAAACAGCTCTTCTCACTACTGTGCAGAACACAATGAAAGTTCAAAAGTAGAATTCAGTGAAACATAATAAATTAAATGAGACTGACAGTGATGGTGCAATCTCTTCGTTCTTCAGCTGATCAATTCTCTAAAGAAGCTAACGATCCTTCATTTCCCAATTAGAATTCTCTAATGCAAATATGATAAAAGCAGATTTTTGAAAAATATGCAAAATAAAAACAACAGAGAAATCTGGAGTCTACTAAACCAACTACTGAAACAAACCAGAAGAAGAAAAAGACAATAACACAAATAATAACAGTAATACAGGAAATCAACCTAACAGTGAAGTAAGTACACCTACAGCAAAGAAAAATAATACAACAGATAATAAAAAGTAGAACTTACTCCAGAAGAAACTGCAAAAAGTAAAACTTACTTGCAGGAATCTTTAAACTTTCTCCAGCTTCATTAAATGTTATTGAAAGGCACCATATGGAAAAAGCTGTAAACTTCACACTTGGTGGAAAAAAGCTGAAACGATATTAATTAATGATATGCGACAGATTACTTGCTGCATTATTAGTAAATGCTAAACAAAGAGAATCTTCAACAGAAAATGAAAATAGTGCGACTCTTAGCTCAGAAAAATGAGTTTCTAATAGCAATAGTGATACACTACAGTAGAGACAAAAAACAGACACAGAAAGAAACTTCTAACAAACAACTACACAAAAAGAAGAAACTATCAAATAATTCAACGGAAGAAAAATAATCTAAAAGACTTGACAAAAAGATAAAAATAGAGTAAAATTATATTAAATAAATATATAAAATTTGATTATGAGCATTGTTTTTAATCTAAGAACATTCCCCAGAGAGTACAAATGCTGGAAAGTACTTGACTGTTTATTTTAAAAATTTACTATGAATAATATCAAATTAAATTTCAAGAATCTTTAGATTGAATTTGGGTGGAACCACGGTATAGTATGTGACCGTCCTTGCGTCTTTGACGTGAGGGACTTTATTTTTACTTGTAAAAATTCAATCAAAATAAGTTATTTGAAGGAGCATCCAATTATGTTAAATATTAAATTATTCAGAGCAAACCCTGAAATGGTAAAAGAAAAATATGTAGCAAGAAACTTAGAAACAGATGTAGTTGATTTATCATCGACTTAGATAAAAAGACGTCGTGAGCTACTTGTTCAGGTAGAAGATTTAAAAAGCACTTCAGCAAAGCAGCGAAAATTAGCTATCTTAAAGAAAACGTGAAGATGCTTCAGATGTAATCGCAGATATGAAACACGTTTCTGATGAAATTACAACTCGTGATATTGAAGTTAAACAAAGTCGCTGAAGAAATTAACGAAAAATTATTAGAATCCCTAACCTTATCTCTGATGGAGACTCCTATTGGTGAAGATGAGGATGAGAACATCGAAGTTCGTCGTATCGGACAAGTTAGAGAGTTTGATTTTGAACCAAAGGCTCACTGGGATTTAGTTGAAGAATTAGATATTGCAGATTTCGAACGTGCTTCTAAAATCTCAGGAAGCAGATTCGTATACTACAAAAAGCTGGAGCTCTTCTTGAACGTGCATTAATCAACTTTATGATTGATACCCACGTTGTTGAACATGGATACGAAGAATTCATGGATGCCTCAGTAGTTAATAGAACTGCTCTCTATTTGGTGCAGGTCAATTTCCCTAAATTCGTTGAAGATGTATACACAGTAGAGTCTGAGGGATTAACTCTTATTCCTACAGCAGAAGTTCCATTAACAAACTACTACAATGGAGAAATCTTAACTGAAGATATGTTACCAAAAGGTGTTACCGCATTCAGTATCTGTTTCAGATCTGAAGCTAGGAAGCGCTGGTCGTGATACTCGTGGATTAATCTGTCTTCACCAATTTAATAAAGTAGAAAATGGTTCGTTTCGCTAAACCTGAAAATTCATATGAACAATTAGAAATAATGACTGGACATGCTGAAAACATCCTTAAAAAATTAAACTTACCGTATCGTGTAATTACTCTATGTTCTGGAGATACTGGATTCTCTAGTGCTAAAACTTACGATATCGAAGTTTGGTTACCAGTTATATGCCTATAAAGAAATCGAGTTCTTGTTCAAACTGCTTTTCAGATTTCCAAGCACGTCGTGCAAATATGCGTTTCAAAACGTGAAGATACTGGAAAAGTTGAATTCTTCACATTAAACGGTTCCTGGATTAGCGGTAGACGTTGTCTAGCGGCTATAATCGAAAAACTATCAAAATGAAGATGGTTCTATCACGTACCGAAGTTCTTCGTCCATACATGCGCGGAATCACAAAAAAATTGAAAAGAGATTAATTTTGTACCTATCAAATATAATTTTTCTTTTCGCATGATAATGCCAGAGAGAGATCTTTTAGACTCTCTGGCATTTTCTCATATTTACTAGTATAAAAGTAGTGAATTGGTTCCTTTCCTCTCAATTCACTACTTTTATGTTTATCAATATAGAACTATATATCTATTTGAGTTTTTCAAACTTATCTCAATGCTTGTAAATAACCATCTGACCTGTTGCGTAACATGCTGTCTAAGCTAACTTCTCTGAAGTTATTCAACCACTTAGTACTTTTCTTAATTTTCACTGGATTATTAGCAGTACAGTCTGAGCTTTATTTTTCTAATTCTGTTAATCTGCTATTGACTACAGCTTCATCAATATTTCCATTTACTTTAGGAACATCTATATAAGGTATTTTTGTTTTGATTATATAGTCTCCATCCAGGACTCTTAATTGGATAATAATGGTTATGATCGCCATGATTTTATCATTTGACTCATCTTGAACCTGCATATGTTCAACTGTTGTGTTCATACTACTTGCCAATGCTGTTAGTTCTTTTTCAAAAATCTCCTTCTAAAATCTGAGCTCATCACTGGAATAGATTATATCACTAAGTGCAAGACGTTTAGGTACCATTATAATTAAATACTAATGTGTTATTATCGGCTGTAATATCACTCTCATTTATTCCGTAAAATAGTGAAAATATAATTTTCTTACTATCTATAGTTGCTTTATCTTCGGTTGTTGTTTGCTTCACCTTTCTTAGCTAAAAATTCTTTTGCTTCTTCTAATTGTTTAGCTGATAAATCAGATTTTTAACAAAGTGATTATGATCACCATGTTTCTATAATATATCCATCACCTTCTTCACTAACTATATTATTCTACTCGAATACAAAAATCGTGTTCTTCGGTTTCTAGTATGATTATGTGTTCTGAATCATGGTCTTGCCTCACTATTAGACAGCTCCGTTACTGAAGTTTCTATTCGCATCTACCAGTTGGAGATAACTAGGTTATCTTTAACTTGTTTTCTTATTATACTCAATTGTTTTTCTAAATCAATCTGTTTATTTCTGCTTTTGATCTACGCTGTAAGACATATCAAGATAGATAATACGAGCTTTTTCGTTTTCAATTCATCCGCTACTTCCGGGCTAATTTTTCTCATCTTTTGAGTTTTTAATATCTCTTCCTGTAGTTTTTCTGCCTGTTCTGTAATATGGTCTGCAGATAAGTATAATTTTTCTTTATGTCTCCTCCTTCGACTTTTCAAAATTACTCATTATTCCTTTTGGAATATTCCCCACCACTCTGGAATTTCTAACTCATCTTTGGAACAGTATTATGACTTATATCTAAGTATTCTAAAGTTTCTTTATTTTTCTTTTTAATGCTAATGTAGATACATAGTTGTTTTGGACATTGTTAAGTATTTTAGTGCTGTAAGATTGTTTATGTTTTCCATTGTTCTAATAACATTGTTAGTAACTGTTAGTTAATCAATTTGTTTTGTTTATTAGATGGAAACTCACTAATTTTTATTTCACTAGCATCTAGATTCTCAAGCGCAAATAGTTTATGAACATTGTTTAATATCCTCTAGTTTATTGTTTTTAATTTCTAGACTTGTAATTGTACTATTCTCAAAATCTAAACTCATCAATCCCTATTGTGTTAACTTCTACACTTTCTAAAACTTTAGCATTCAAATGAGATAATGTTGTTATTTTATTATCATTTGCCACTATTTTTCAACTTAGGTAAGTTAGAAACAACACTTAAGTCTCTAATATTAGTATTATTTACTGTTAGTGCTCTAAACTATCATTCTTAAGAGTTGCTAATTCTAAGCCACTATTATTAGATAAGAATAAACGTTCTAATTCATTTTTACTCACTCAATGCATCTAATTTTTGTAATATTGTTATTTTCAAAAGCTAACTGCTCTTAAAGTGATTTAAATCTTGTAGCGCTGATATATCTTTAATTTTATTATTGTCTAAATTCAATGATTCTAAATTAGTGAGATTTTTAGTACATCAATATTTTAATATTATTTCCTGCTGCAGAGACTAATTTTAAGTTCGGATAATCTTTTAAAAATGAGATATCCTGTATATCATTTCGAGAAATCAATCCTTCTAGTGTTGGTATATTTTTATAAATGAATAATCTTAATACCAGTTCTTGATACATATAATTGTTTCAATTTTTGAATTTATAAACAGGTGTTATGTCATCAATAAAGTATATCCAATACCTAGAACTTCAATATTTGGCATAAGATCCAATCCATTTCTTTTTAAGTGGATCTTTTGTTTTGACCTATGTTGAGATACTTAACAGTTTTCAACCACTCTTTCATTTTCTCTATATTTGTCTCGTTTGTGGAAAAATCAGTATCAGCTGATGCGTGTTGAATATCATGAATAATATCATTATCAAATCTAATTTTTCAGCGTCTCAGCTCCCGAATTACTATGTGGATCTGTCAAGAGGTTTTGATGTATCTATGTCTTTAATCAATATAGTATGACTATGATCTCCATGTGGGATATACCAGCGCCTTACCTTCTGCTGTTTCAATTAATTTTATAGAACTTTTTATCTATATTTAATTGTTTAGCAACATAATCAATTTTTCTTTCAATTTCTCTTTCCTCTGCTGATTTTCATTTTTCCCTTCTGCTGAATTTGGTGTCTCTGTATTAGTAGTTGCAGAATTATTGCTTGAATTATTATTTGAAGAATTATTTACTTCAGTGTCTAGAGTATTCGAATTATTCGTCTCTATATTTTTCTTTTGATATTTATATCTTTTAACAATTCGTTTTTCCATTGTATGAAATTGCATCCCCGTTTGAAGTAATAACTATAACTAAACTTTTATCTTTTAGCTATATTATTCTTTTTAGAAAAGATAATTAATTTTGTCATTAACTTCTTTTTCTAATTCAGCATACTCATCTTTTGCTTGATCTCAAAATATTGATGAGGAATAAATTTTCCCACTTAGAATTAACTAATTGTTTATAGAATATAAAATGTTGATGCTCACTATGAACTACTAAAAATACCTGTTTTAAGTTGGTGTTATACTTTCTATCAGATAAAAATAAATCCATCACTAGTTTCAAATTGTACACCTGCAAAAAGATAAAAATGCTGGGTCTTACAATCGGTTCTTCTACTTTTGGTTTCTCTTCTTTTTCACTTCAGGTAAAGAAAAGGAGTTGGAATAACTGGAGCTGGTTTGACAGCTTTCAACAGGTTTCTCAACATTTTCACCTCAGGTAAAGTAGGAGTTGGGAATAACTGGAGCTGGTTTGCAGCTCAACAGGTTTCTCAACATTTTTCACCTCAGGTAAAGAAAGGGTTGAATAACCGGAGCTGGTTTGACAGCTTCAACAGGTTTCTCAACATTTTTCACCTCAGGTAAAGAAGGAGTTGGAATAACCGGAGCTGGTTTGACAGCTTCAACAGGTTTCTCAACATTTTTCACCTCAGGTAAAGAAGGAGTTGGAATAACCGGAGCTGGTTTGACAGCTTCAACAGGTTTCTCAATATTTTTCACCCTCAGGTATAGAGGGTTGGAATAACTGGGCTGGTTTCAGTTTCGGCAGGTAGTCTCTACTTTATTCTTTGGAATATAGTGGAAATGATCTCCATGACGAACTGTATATCCATTTTCATCTTCAGCTACTATATCTTTTGGATCAAATTTATAATCATCTCCGTGTTCTGATGAGTGTTCATGATGGTCATGATAATTGTCATTTACTATATTAGTTTTTGGAGTGTTTTACTACTGTTGTATTAGTGTTATTAGTTGTAGTTCTTGATTGTTTAATAAATATTCCATTGCGTTCCTCTTAATTGAGAATATGGAATTATGTGTTGGTGATTACCGTGTTGAACTATAAAGCCAAAAACTGTTTCTTCCTATAATATCACTTTCACCCTTGAAAAATATAGCCATCACTCGTTGGTGTTGCTACTCCTGCAGCTGATGATGTCTAATGAAAGGATTAACTCCTACTTCTTTTGTTTGTGATAATTGTGTACTGATAAATTCACTTTTTCTTAATATAGTGGAAGTGATCTCCATGGCGAACTACGTAACCATCTTGAGTTTCACCCTGATATCTTTTTGGATTAAATGTGTAGTTATCTCCACTTCCTTTAGATTCGTTAGATTCTCCATGATAGTAATGATGGTGATGTGCGTGTGCTGAAATTTCTTTTTCCAGTACTTTTCGTCAACAACATTATTTTGAGTAATACCTTCTTTTCGGATAGTAGTAATGTGTTACTGTTAACTTTTATTACATATCCTCTGCAAGTTCATACTGAATATCTTCATTTTTGGTTTATAGTCTTTATTTTTATAAACTAATGAATCAAGAAATCTAGCATTATAAGGTACTAATCCTTTTTCATAATGGCTATGGTCACCATGAAGTGTAACATAACCATCTTCAGTAATTTCACCACAACTACTGAGCTAACTATCAGAGTAATTAATGCTTAGCTGTATTTTTGCACTAGTGGTGCAGCTTCATATTTATGATGCGTTCCATATTCATATCCAGAAAATACTGCTAGCCAATTACTAATGAGACACAAGCACCAGTAATAATCATATTTTTATTCATACATATTCTCCTTAATGATATAATCATAATAATTTCGATTTATTATAACACGTTTAACTTTCCTTGTAAATAGGTATCTTTACGATTTACTGCGTTTTAAAATTAATATTTTTATATTTTTCTTATTTTAAAATATAACTGATTTAATAAACTTTCATAATTACGGGTTTTTGAAATTTTATTTATCATCAATGTACTAAAATCTCATTTATAATACTTAATATGACTTATAAATTGAACCTAAAAATCACAAAATGGATACCAACTGCATAATACAGTATGATATCCATATGTTTTTATATTTATTTAGTTATATATGATTTTTCTTATTTCTTATTATACTAGCTACAATTATTAAAATAAATCCTGTAGAAAATAAATGAATTTTACTGATATACCCGTTTTAGGAAGTATTTTTAATTGTTTTTCATCTTTAATACCTATTTGTTTCAGGTAATTCATTATTTCTTTTTCCTTGTTTTCTATTTTTCTGGAATTACAATTTTTGTTCTTTCTTCAAATCCTTGCTACCTATTTTTATACGTTCTACTATAGTGAATTTACTGAAATGGTTAATATTAAATTTCAATTCACCACAGTACTATCTTATCTTACTTTCTCAAGAGTATTTTCATCAGTTATGTGATAAACTTCTAATTGGCATTATCTTTTTCACAACAGCAACGGTAACTGTGCGTTCAACGTTACTGTCGACTCTTTTATCATTTTTCAAAATGAATCTCAAAAAGTCTCTATAATATTATAATCACTACCTAGTTTATACTTAATAGTCTGGTTTTAACTCATTATCATTTAACGATTCTACATATAACTTTTCTGCAGAGACACTATCTTTTTAAAAAGAAACCTTGAATTTACGTCCAGATAAATTCCCTACTAATCATCATCATTTTTAATTTCAACTTTAGAAATTGTTTCAGAAGTAGTAGTGTGATTTTTCTATTGGATTACCAGGTGGTACTCTGCTGGCTTTTCTGTTGGTTTCACGATAGTTTTTCTATTGGTTTTCAGATGATTCTTTCAACTGCTCTCACAGGTTTTTCTGTTGGTTTTGGTGCTGGTTTCACTGATGGTTTTTCTATTGGTTTTCAGATGATTCTTTCAACGGCTTCTCACAGGTTTTTCTGTTGGTTTTGGTGCTCGTTTTACCAATGGTTTTTCTGTTGGTTTTGTCAATGGTTTCTCCTCCTGATTTTATAGGTGGTTTTCTTATCAGCTCTTCTATTACATTCTCTGGCAGGATTGGTTCAACATCTGGAATAACTCCTTTTTTCAGCTATTACGACCTTATTGTCGAGACTCCATTTGCGCATGAATTATTCCAACTCATTGTGCCAATACCAATAATGATGCTTATTATTCCAGTTGATAATTTTTATAGAATATTTTTATTCTTCACTGCTTTCTCCTTATCTCCAAATGATCTATGGGAGTGACTCAAAAATCGTAATTACGAGAAATCAATTTTCTCGAGTCACCCTGTAAGTTTATTAGATATCTAAAAAGCTTTCATAAAGCGAACTTTAGACATCAATAAACCACTGTGTCTTAAGTTTTTCACAAGAACTTTTGTTAAAGTTTCAAGACTTTTTGAGTCAATTTCTAATATTATAATGACACATCAAAACATTCATCAAGCAATTTTAAAAAGGCTTGATTAAAACATAATCAAGCCAAATTTTCTTCTATCTGAACAAGAACGAGAAGAAGCCACTTATTATTGCTACATTAAAGAAATCTATAAACAGTGCCCCTACTATAGGCATTACAAAAATGCTATATGCGAGTGTTTATATTTATCGCAAACACTTTGCATATTTGCAATACCATTCGGCGTTGCTCCAAGGTCCAAAAACCTACATGTCCTGCTGATAATACTGCTGCATCATAATTTCTACCCATAAATCTAAATGTTACAAAGTAAATAAATACCCATGCTAAGCGCTTGTGCAAGTAATAATACTGCTAGCTGACCTGCTAGCACTACTTAATTCCCATAATTTTAAACTAATCATTGCCATTCCAAAGGAATAAGTTCAACAAACATCTTCTAAAATATGTACTTCTTCATAGTGTAAATCAAATTTGGTCGTATGGTCTGATATATTTCTTAGTATTGCACTGCACTATCATAGGACCTATGTAATTGAGGAAAGTTTAGAAAATTGATTTAAAATGTAGATACCCTTAGCCGATAACATCGTCATAAAAGTATCATAAAGAATGCCCTTATGCAGAAACTTTCACCCATCTAGTTTTTACATCATTATTAAATAAAAACTCATCATTTCTAACTTGTTGATTATCCACTTCTTCAGCTACTACTCAGTTTCTACCTTTATCAATCTATCTGCTAATGGTCCACCTAAACTTGAACCAGCAATAAGTCCAAAAAAGTAGCTGCTGCAATAGCTACACTCTTAGCTCCTGTGTCCTAACTCTTCTACTATAGAGTGCCATTGCCGCCGTGTTCCGTGTCCTCCTGTCATTGCCGTTGAACCTGTTAATAATGCAATCAGTGGATCAACTCCTGTTGCATATCCTACACCAACAGCTACAAATATTTTTGCAGTACCACTAATATTATTGAAAACTAATAAAAACATATAACTCTTCTTCCACAATTTTTAATAATCTCCAACTTGCATTAAACCTAATGCTTGTGAAAAAGTAACGTCATAAAGAAACTCTGCAAGTGTATTGTCAGAATTCAAATGATTATCAAATTCATTTTGTCGTAGAAACAAATTAATCATCGCAAATAAAAACCTCTATAACCGGTGAAGGTATGCAATACGTTTCATTTAACTTTCTTTCGTAAAAATCTACCTATTATCAAAATAACCACAGCAAGTCCCTACTGTTTGTATCACTATCCATTTTATATTAACATACTATCATCCTTTCTTTATCGATGTTATATTTTCTTACAACAACTTTTTGAGTTTTACTAAATTTACAATCTAAAAAGTTCTTTTTGTTTGAATTACATATCCATATATTACACTTTTCATGATACATTTTTCAATTATGCGTGAGATTTTATAACAATCAAATAAGGATGAACCTATAAAAGTTCATCTTTATTTATTAAAAATATTAGTTTTAAAAATTCGACAAGTTTCATAATTTTTCTTCCGCCATTGGCCTCTTCTCCTGTCATCCATTTGATAACAAAGTATCATCTTCTTATTTTCTACACAGTTGTTTTATTAACTTTACACTCATAAACAACACTTTCTACATGACCTGTCCAACTTCTGTCTTATCATCATTTTATAAGTCCAATAAAATGATGATTATTTAAAAGCTATTCTTCTGAAACTCCAACTTCCTCATTTAATTCACGTGCGGCATTGATTTTTTAACATTTCAAAAATTGTTTTTCCTTCAACTTCATTCATATGACCACCAATACCAACAGAGGCTTTCCCTGTGTAATCTCGCTTCTCCTCCACCTACTAAACGTTTGTAAACTAGTACCTCTGCCTGTTACTTCCGTCTTTAAGCTTTTAGCATAACCAATCAATTGCTATAGTTTGGATCTTCTTCCATATCACCACGACGTTTTAACTTCTAGTATGATTCAAATGTATCGATTTTTCTTGGTTTTTCATCATTTTTCTATAAATCCATAGAAATGATTTTCTTCATTACTAAATAATTCTTTTCTATTAACTACTAATATTTGTTCATCACTTACTCATTATTATTCCTCCTATTTTGTGATAAGTACCTTCTATTAATTCCTTAGCTATCTTAGCAATTTTTCTGAATCTGTGATTTAAACCAGATTTAGAATAATTTTCCCATCTTCAATCATTTCCGCTATTTCTTTTAACGGATATTCTGGATATTAAGTCTTGCTTCAGCACAGCAACTCTAAGTTTCATCATCCATTATCAAGTCCGATTCTTTTCCTCTATTATGTTAATATCCTCAACCTGTTTTGCTGAGCATTAACAGTTTTATTCATATTAGTATATCACAATTTTGCATTCTGTGCTGCAGTTATTATCCCTAACAATTCTTTCATCTTCAAATTGGAGACAGCTTGAAAAAGCTCCAACTTTAAGTTAATAAATTCTGCCATTTTCTCAGATCTGCTAATATAAAACTATAAAACCTCTTTCAAGACTTCTAGCATTAATTTATAACTATTTAGAAAAGCTCATTTTTCTAATTCTACTTATTATGTTCTTCATAAGAAGAGAATGTTCCATATGATAACTAGAAAGTACGAGGGTTATTAATAGATCCCCTGCTAAAAATGCGCCACGTAGATAAGCTCCTGGCTCTCATCAGTATCAATTAATCTCTTTTACTATGTCTATTCTCATATGTATAGTTGTCATTTTCAATATATATAAATCAGTTAATATTCTTTACATTTTTGATCTAAACGACAAAATATACACATTATTCTTTTCAATTTCAATTTTTTCTATAGAAATATTTACATGAACATCATAGAAAAACTTTTATTAATGACACATTCTTCGCTATAGAAAAGCATTCTCTGTTTGAAAACTCAAAGCTAACCACCGTTTGATATATTTAATACACCATTCATCTTTATTAAAAGGCTGATAACTCTGATAAAAGAATTCTCTATCTTTTGTTATTTCTATTAAAGAGTTAATTCTTTTTACTTCATATCTGAAGCGTATGACATAAGTTTCCTCCTTATCCTAATTATGTAACTTATATATTTTATCATGATACCTAGAATTTAACAACTTATTTGAGTTAGAAATGAGTTAATATACAATGACATTAACTCATTAATTCTAATCATTCTATTTTTATTTTCTTCATTAACTTCGATACGCTCTTTTATGCACTTCTTTGTCAAAATAAAGAACTTCATCTGAAATCTGACATAAAAATTCATAATCATGTGTAATAATAAATATCAGCAACATCATTCTTAGCAATTTTCTTCAATCAAAGCGACTTAGTTCAATCATATTAATATAATCTAAACCGCTAGTTGGTTCATCAAAGATTAGTACTATTTGATAAAGCTGATGCAATAGCGACTCTCTACCTTTTCTCCACCAGATAAAGTATTCGGATGTCTATCTAGTCTAATGTTTAATCTATCTCACAACTTCATCGAAATAACGTATAAATTATCGCTACTAACGTTTTATTTCTTTTTCACCACGATTGGTAAATAATTGATAGTTAACATCTTGCATTACTTGGAAGGCATTTTTCACTAAAATCCTTATTATTTAGATACTTTTCATCTAATTTAACTTTATGTTTTGATTTATGTAGACCACATAGAGCATTAGCAAAAGTTGTTTTCCGCAACCATTATCCTCGACAATAGTATAGATTTTTGAAGCTGCAAACTTTCACTTTGGGTTCAACTTTCCTATCATGAACTTTATATTCAAGTCTTTCAATATTTAAAGACTTCTTCTTTTAAAAGTTTCTATTTTCTTTTAACACTAGCTCTACTTTTAGATAAATCAATCTGTCTTGTGTGACTAAGATCTCACGTCAAAAATCATGATAGCTGTTCTTTATTAACTTCATGAATTAATTTATGTCTTTTGATAATATAGCATTCTGTCGATTAAATCTTTTAGATAATATATTCTATGTTCCAGCTAACAACTATAGTTACCTTTTTCTTCAATGTTTCTGTTATTGATGAAATAAACGCCCTATCGACTTCAAATCAGGTTACTAGTTATCTCATCTAGAACATATATATCAGCATCAACATCATACTAGCCATAAAAGCTAGTTTTTGTTTTCTCCCCACTTAGCTCTAAGACGTTTCTTTCAACAGATATTCTGCAGAAAATTCTGATATGACTTCGTCAATTCTACTTTGTATCTCTGATTTAGAGTAACTCATAATTTTCCATACTAAAAGGCAAAGTTCACTTGTAGAATCAAGATTGAAAAACTAGATTTTTGGGGTTTTTGAAAAACACTCCTACTACTTTTGAAAAATCTTTTAATTTGTCTCCAATATTAAGGTGAGCTACTTTTAATTCACCACTATATCCACCATCAAAAAATTCTGGTGCTAATCCATTTAAAACACGTAGAATGTGTTTTCCACAACCACTAGCACCTGTAAAAAGGATACATTCACTTTATATTAACGATAAATCTTCAATATTTATATTTGTGATTCAATATATTTATAATTAAAATTTTTAAATGTTATCGATTTATCACCCTCATATACATAATATAACAAAAGCGCACACACAATAATCATGGTTAAATAATCAATTCTATCTAAACTTTAATTCGATATAACTATCTTGGTTTCTCTTCGTTATCATTCTCTCGCATAACAAGATACTGATAGCTCATTTGCTATATTGGTACTCATAATTACATAAGGAACAACATATATTCAAAAATTTAATTGGATGAAGTAAGTGATGTACTCTCTACTTGCTCAATTCCTTTCATTCGTAATGAATTTTTATTAACTTTATAATCTGTAAGTAAACTGGGAAAAATCTATATAGTACTGCTAGTACTATAATCATTTTCTTTGGTAACTTTTATGCTCCTCAGCAAATCAGTTCCGAAACTTTTAGAACTACTACTAAAAGGCCATACCCTGCACACAATGGGAAATACAGTGTCTTAAACATTAATGCAGTTAATACGAGAAACTATCAATGACCTGCAAATGTAACGGTATGAGCACAAATACTTCATGTGCAGTAAAGAAAAAGATATATACAAAAATCTACTCATTCTCTTAAAGTTTGAACTAATTCCTAAGTATATTGAAAAGCATAGTGCTACTATAAGATGAACATGTACTGATCATCATTTTAAAACATTAGATATAGTTAGCAATTGCTAATATAAAAATCTTAGTTCTAATATCTAACCTTAACATTCTACAGTCCCTGCTTGTATGAAATTCTTTGAGTACAAATTTCTTCCTAGATATGTTCAATTATTGAAATATTATAGTAAAGACAACTATAAAATAAATGTCTTCATATCGTACTACTCATCACTAGATTTATCTTTTTCATCTGAATAATTTCTATTTTGAAGATGTTTACATATGAATCTTTCATAAAGAACATTGGTAGAATAATACCAATATTTCCTAGATTAAAGAATAAGTATGATAAATATTCATTTCCATATCTGAAATGCAATCTCTGCTAAAACTGCTGCAAGATTAATACTATTCCTCCACTATAGGTGACCAGAAACAGACATGAGAAAATTCCTATAATTGCAATCATAATGAATATACCATATATTAATTTTGTTAAAAATTAAACTATATCACCTACACACTAATGCATGTTGTTAGTGATATGTTGCAAGGAAATCAAACTTTACTCCAAAATATTACTGATGTCAATAGTGGTATTCCATACCTATCAGTACAGAATTAATAATATTGTAGTATAAAGACCTAATGTAATTAAATCTTAATTTGTAAATTCTATTATCTTCTTTATTTATATATTTTAATTCTGTCATCGATTACCCCTACTATATTTTCTTAAGTGCATCTAGAGCATCTTTTATAATTTGGCTCTTCACGATTTCTTCTAGTACTTCTTTATAGCGGATACACCTTCTTTCATCAAGTACAAATACAGCACGAATAATAACCCCTAATTCTTCAACTAAAGACCGTTATTATTTTTCGAAATCACGATACTTATAGTCAGAAACAGTAATTGCATTATATTTCTTTATCGGCACAGAATCTTCCTAGCAAAAGGTAAATCTTTTGAAGCTATTATCACTACAGTCTCCTATAAGTGCATGTACTTCCTATTAAAATTAATTGTTTGCAAGCACAGACACCTGTATCTACTAGATAGGAAAAATTATTGATAATTACATTTTTCCTTTATAATCTGATAACTTCAAATTCTGATGAGTCTTAGTTATAGCTCTAGAAATTAGGGAAAAACATCTCCAACATTTAATTTATCTTCAATTGTTACTGGTGTACCTTTTAAAGCTAGTGTTTTCTTTCATAATTTATACCTCTTTATTTTATAATTTTTATGATAGTCTACAACTAATGATAACATATTTCAATTAGAGTTGAAAGTTTTTAATAAATTTACTGGTATTTTAAGCATATTTTATATAAATATTATAATTTATCGATATAATAGTTACTAATAGTGTGTGAAAAGATATGTCAAAAGTAAACTAAAAGAAAAAGTAGTTGAACAAATACTACAGATTCGACTGAAGAAAAAGATAATTCAACATCTTTTGTGATACAAGTAAAAACTTTTAATTTTAAAAATAATGAATCTACTACTTCTATTAATAATCAAAATCACCTTGATGAGATCAGCTCTAGAAAAGGAACTCGCGAGAAAGAGAAGTAAAATTAAAAGAAAAAGAATTAAAAACAACGTGCTACTTGAACTAGAAAAAACAGATTTGAAGAACAACAGCGTAAAATAGAAGAAGACACCATGAGATTGCACGCGCCGAAAGAGAGCGTCTTGAAAGAAACGTATTGCTCGTGAAAAAGAATTAGAACTGCAGCGTATCGAAGAAAAAGCTGAACAACGTGAAAGAGAGCGTCTTGAAAAGAACGCATTGCTCGTGAAAAGAGCTGAGAACGTCAACGTATCGAAGAAAAAGCTGAACAACGTGAAAGAACGTGTTGAAAAGAACGTATTGCTCAATGAAAAGAACTTGAACGTCAACGTATCGAAAAAGAAAAGCTGAACAACGTGAGAAAAGAACGTTGAAAAAGAACGTACTGCTCGTGAAAAAGAACTCGAACGTCAACGCATAGAAAAGAAAGGCTGGACAACGTGAAAGAACGATGATGAAAGAACGAATTGTTCTCGCGAAAAAGAGACAGACGTCAGCGCATAGAAAAGAAAAAGCTGAGACAACGCGAAAAGAACGCATTGAAAAGGACGCCATTGCTCGCGAAAAAGAACTTGAACGCCAACGTATCGAAAAGAGAACAGGCTGAAGAAGAAAAAAGAATATAGAAGAAAGAAAAGAATTCCAACATTGAAGATAAAGAAAATAGAGTTATGCAAAGAAAATGAAATGAGAGAACATGAAAAACACTTTACTTTCATTACAAACAACACTAATCTCTTTAGAAGATAAAAATCGAAGATTAACTATTGCAACTCTTAAAAATAGAAAATGCTAGATAAAAGAAAAATAACTTTTGAGGAGAAAAGATTAATAGTTTAGTAGCTCAAAAACTAAATTACTCAAAAGATATAGCCTCTGAAAAAATTATTGAAATCACTTAGAAATTGGATATAAACTTGATGGTCTGAAAAAAGAAAATACATAATATAAAAGAAAGTAGTAAATGAAAGATGAAACTGCATTGGGTTAAATACATCGATAATAATGTAAGAAAATATATCTTCGTAGTAGCTCTATGATATCTAAAAGCTTTTTATTTCGAAAGTTTTTAGACGAAAAAGTTGAAAATTACGATCAAATTAGAAAAGGTATCATATTAAAGTTAGATTGCTACATCAGTTATATTAGCAGTAATACTATCGCTTTGTTTCTTAGTTGCACCCTAAGTTCATTTCTTCCAGCTAAAGACATTATGTAAGCTTTGGAGGAAACTAATACTGCTGCTAGTATGATACAACGGAAGAAATGAAAAACAAAAAGAAGCCGGAAAAAGCTAAATTTTAGAAGCACAAAGAAAAAGCCGAGGCTGCTCGCTATCGATTCTGATGCTCAAGATGAAGAAATAACTGCTAAAACTTGCCGAACTTTCACATCATATGCGTTTGATGTGGATCGTCAAGTTGCAGTTAACATTCATGCTTTCAAATCTGCAAGTTGGTCGAGATTCAAGGTGAAGTTATTGAAGCTGGTACTAAATTAACTGTAAACCAAAATTGTATCCCTGCTGGATATTTTAATGTATCAAATTTCATCAGGAAATCTACAAGGTCAATTTATCACAATAATGAAAAATTCGTATCAGTAGATTCTAAAAATGATGAACTTGAAAACTTTATTTCTCGTCCAGTAGCGATTAAAATTCTTAGCTACAAAATGTTTATTCTGATGACAGCAACACTATAGGTTAAAGTTACCTTTGGTGGCCAATGGTGCACAACATTAACGGTGTTGATTGATAACAACAGATTAATTTATCATGTATCTGATGGGTCGTTCGTACCTGTTAATCCAGTTCGTGTAGTGAAGTTAATAGAGAAAACGCCTACAGACTAAAAACATAGATAATAATGATAATAAAAACGCCTCAACTCTCAAAAGCAACCAAGAACAACAAGATAATTAATTTTAATCACCTGAGGAAAATCCCCAGGTGGATTATTTCTGCATACATAGAAATTGTTTAAATTCCTCAAATAAGAGAATATGTTTTTCACTACATTCTCTTTTTATTATCTATTCTGCTCCGTTAGGAATTTCAGCGATTGATTTCAACTACTCGTGAAATACCATCTTTTTCTGCTGATAAATCATTCCTTCACTTAATTCACCACATAGTTTAACTGGTTTTAAGTTAGCTACTACAGCTCACTTTTTTACCTACTAATTCTGCTGGATGCAGCATTTAGTGATACCGAAAACTATTTGTCTTTGGTGATTTCCTAGATCAAGTTTAAATTTTCAATAATTTTCGAACTTTTTCTTAACTTTTTCACATTCTAATACTTCTGCTACTCTTAATGAAGTCTCAAAAGAATTTATCAATTGTGATTTCTTCAGCAAGCTCAACATAAGTATCTTCTATTTTCTTCTTTTGAGATTCTGTTTCTAAGTTCTCGAAAGTGCCTTAGGTGACATTTGTTCTTTAATGTACTCACTTCAACCTCTTTATCAAATCTTGGAGAAAAGTGGAGTTGGTTTTTCTACAACTTTTACAGTTCCATCAAACTTAACTCAAAAAGTTTTAGCAGATTCAAACACTAATAAGTCTTCTCCTAATTCCTAATTGTTTAGCAATTTTCCTGCTAGTGCTTTTGTTAAAAGCTGGTGCTATTAAAATTGTAGCACATAGAAGACTTTCCTCACAAGTAGTTCATAACCTTATCTAATTCAAGGTTGATTCTCTTCATCTTTTGCTACGAAAATCAGGGTGTAGTTTGATCATATATATTTGTTAGTTCTAGAAATGAATTTCCAAACTGATTCTAGCTTTAGAAAACTGCATATTTTTCCATATACTCTTCATATTCTGCAACACTTCTTTTTGATCACTATTAGTTTCTCTATCAAATTCGTTGTTGAGTTCAACAATTTTGGAATACTCCACCACAGTACTTATTGATCATAGAAATAGTTCTATTTAGTAGGTTTCTCTAAATCATTTGATAAATCTGAGTTAATTCTGTCAGATGAAAACTTTCAGGTGTAAATATTCCATCTTGTCCAAAATGGAACTTCACAGTAAGATAATAACGTGCTGAATCTAATCCATAACGCTCTATTAACATATAAGGATCAACTACATTACCTTTAGACTACTCATTTTACCATCTTTCATTAATAACCAACCCGATGAGCAAAATAGGTAGTGGAATCTAATGCCATGTAAGTAGTATCGGCAGTACAAATAACGTGAAACGCACAATTTCTTCTACCTACTTGAACATCTGCTGCTCATATTTCTATTGAAATAGTTCTTCACTCTCGCCAGTTGCATAACCTGGTGTCAGTAATGTAGTTAACTAATAGCATCAATCCAAACATACACAACGTGTTTTGGATTCAGATTTTACTACTCCCCAATCAAAAAGTTGTACGAGTAACAGCCAAGTCCCTAATCCTGGTTTTAATAAAGTTATTAACATTTCATTTTCTGCTTTTCAGGTGAAAATGAATTCTGGGTGTTCATGCATATTGTAACTAATCTATCCAGCATATTTTCACTCATTTTTGAAGAAAGTAACATTCTTCACTAATCTAATTTACTTCATTTTCACTTGGAGCTATACTCATAATCATATTTCCTTCTTCATCTCTGAAAACTTCTTGAAGTTGAGTTTCTGTAAAATATTCTTCATCACTAATTGAATACCAACTTTATATTCTCCAAGGTAAATATCACCTTTTCAACTAATTTTATCAAAAATTTCAGCAACTTTCTGTTTCAGTGATAATCGTCTGTTGTACGAATAAATTCCTATAGTTAATATCTAGCTTCCCATAATTTTCTTTAATATCATTAATCATTTCATCAACATAAGCTTGTTCTGCAAATACCTTTTGTTGAGCTTTTGTTGAATTTATGACCATGTTCATCTGTACCCTGTTAAAAAGTATGTATCATATCCACTATTTTATATCTTGTTAAAGCGTCACACTACTGTTGTATACATGCCCTATGTGTAAGTTACCATCAGGGTAATAAATAGAGTTGTAACATAAAATGTTTTTAGTCATCACAACCATCCTCACTTTCATTTCAATTTTAGTTAATATACATTACTATTGTACCATATATAGAGGACTGCTGCATGATTTTTATCATCAAATTTCAAAATAGTTTTTATAATTAAAAGATACAACTCTTTTATAATTCAAAATAATATAAAACACTATTTAAATATTATTATTTAATATTCTACCTCACACAATAACTGAACAAATATCCAGATTAATATTGACATTATAGAGCTATAATTTTATTATTTTCTTAAAAATTATCGTCATTTTATTTTTAAACTAATTTAGCTATTTCAACTATTGTGTATCAGCGGCTTTTTCCATGTTCTAAACAGCTAAAATTCATATTGTACTATGAAGTTCTCTCCCTCAAACAAAAGATATTCGGAGTTTGGAATACCTATATACGAAAATTTTAGAACATCTGTTTCCTCCTCGAATCGGAATAATAATAGGTGTTACTCCACATTTTTAATAGCTTGCTCGCTACATCAACACAAACGCTTATCCTAATTACATCTCCCATATTATAATATTGATCAGAATAGCTCATATTCCTCACATTACCATATTTTTCATTAATTTTAGCGACCTCTTCAGCAAATTTCTTTCACAGGCTCAAATTTTTCTTTATCGTAGATCTCGAATTATATAAACCATCTCTGCTTCTTCAATTCTAGCTTACATATTATGCAATAAATAGAAACCTTCATATCCTTCATATGCTCAGAACCTCTTTTTCTGGGGAACAATGAAGCTAATTTCTGCAACAATCGTGGTGGCATTTTTCATTTTACCTTTTGCTGTACCAGGATGAACACTTACTCCAGTAATTTTATATGTTATTTGTAGCAGCATTAAAGCTTTCATATTCTAGTTCACCAAGAACTCCACCATCCATAGTGAAAGCATAGTCTGTTGCCGATCCTTTAGCATCGAAATGATCAGCTCCACGCCCTATTTCTTCGTGTGACCAAATGCATTGGAATATCACCATGTTCAGTTTCAGGATGTTCGCTTAAATACTTAATTGCTTCCACTATTTCCAGTAATTTGCTTTATCATCAGCACCTAGTAAGTCGTGCCCATCTGTAGTGATTAAATGTTAAACCTTTATAGTGCGCAAATTGAAACTCAGCTTTACTCATTACAACATCTAATTCTTTATTTTAAAAACGATGTCCTCACCGTCATAATTTCTCAGTACTTGTGATTAATACCTTCAACATTAAAATCTAGCAGTATCACGTGAAATAAATCCAATTTTATCATATGGTTTATCAGTATTAGCTGGTGAATGTTGCAGTTAAAAACCAGTTTTCCTCATTTAATTCATGTCACTATAGTCTTAATTCTTCTAATTGTTCTTTTAACATGCGTATCTTTTTGCTCTGGAGTAGATGGAATCGTCGTACTAGCGGCATCAGATCAGTCTTAAGTTAATGCATATCTAAAACGTTCTAACATAGTTTCATATTTCCATTGTCCTTCACCTCATTTGTATTTTCTTTCTATTATAATCCTGCAATATAAAAATGTAAAAGGTGTAAAATCTATATTATACTCATTTCATAAATTAACTCTATCAAATGATACAAACGATGCTTAATATATTTATGTATTTCGATACAATTACTTATGTGTTCTAATTTTGCGTTAGATGATAGTAAATGTTATTTTAAGGAGAATTTCTTTTCATGCAACAAGTTTATGAATTACAAAGACACTAGGATTGAGAAATTTCCATACTATTTGTCCAAACCATATGAACAGACATGACACATTGTTCGAGGACAAACCGACTGCTACTGGCTTGATGATGTGCAAGGTCTAGTGATTCGCAGATATACACCTACCCTTCTACAGCAAGTATTGACGCATATCAATTTTGGAGTGTTGTCCACAGACACGAGGCGTGTATCGATAGTATATATCGAGGTTGGAACAAAGTGTTGAGTCGCTGGAACTAAAGTGCACATGTAACCATGAAACGAAACACCTCCGTGGTTGGTATGTTGTTTCTCAACATTTCGCAATAAATAAAGAGACTGTTCTTGAAAAACCTTTACCTAAAGAGTTGACATACACAGGTGAAATTTCCAAAATTCGTAAAGCTCTCTTCTTATGCAGACCAGACACGGTGGTAAACTTTCTGCTCGAGGGTGTCTAGTAGTATCCTAAATATTATAAAAATAAAAAGAAGTGAGATTTTCTCACTTCTTTCAGCACTGATAATCGATTGAGTAAAATAATTCTAATACTTTTCCTCCAAATTGTAACTAATTTTCTTTAACAACTGCTTTATCTGCATCTTTAACGTAGATATAAGAAGTTTGCTTTAGGTTCTGTTCACTTGGACGTAATGTATACCAGGTCGTCTGAATAACTGGTTACAGCATCCGTTTTTCCATTTCAATAGCGCCTTTTTCTTCACCTGTGGCTACTGTTTTCTCTTTTTGACCTAGAAGTGAGTCGAGTAATCTTCCTTTCGCCACTTCCTGCCGATTTCACGAGCAAAGATTTCACGATATCCATCACGACGTTTAATTCTTTGAGCTCTTGCCTGCTAAAACGATTGAGACGTTTTATCTAAATAGTACCCATGTGCATAGAAACCATCAAGTGCATCTGCCGCTAATGTTTTACCTCGCTGTTTTTGTAGAGATGCTGCTACTTCTACCCAATAACATAGCGATAGTTACACCATCTTTATCACGTCAGGAAAGTAGCAACGTTATATCCAATACTTTCTTCATATCATTACATAGTTTTCTCCCTGTAATATCCCATTCATTTGGTAAAAGCACGATGTTTTGAATCAGTAAGAACATCAATTACTTCTGCATCTATTCTTTTACATAATGGTTCTACCATTTTTAGATGTTCGATAGATTTAACTACTGCTGGGTTTCTGGTAGTTTGTTTTGTTTTCTTTGCAGATTTTCAATAACATATTGAACTAATACTGCCACTTGAGTTTACGATTGAGAAACTGCTTCTCCATTATGAATTGCTTCACAGCAAGACGGTCACAGTCAGGGTCAGTTTTCAATGATTACATCAGCATTAACTTCTTTAGCTAATTTTCACCGTATTCAGAATGCTGCAGTATCTCTGGGTTTGGATATTCAATTGTTTGGAATGTTCCATCAGGATCTTTTGTTCTTCAACAACGTGAACATTTTTGAATCCACGACGTGCAAGAACTGTTGTTACAGCTTTATATCCCGCACCGTTAAGTGGTGTATATACTGAAATATCTTTTATCAATGTTTTCATCGTTAATCACAATGTTAAGATTCTTTATAAATTCTTCATCGATTTCTTCTAATATATACTAATAATCCTTTTTCTTTGGCTTCTTCCTCTTAAAAGTAACATAGTTATCGAAAGATATCCATTGAGATTAATATATCTAAAAACTTTTATCACTTATATCAGATTTAATTTGAGATCCTTCTTGCCAATAAACTTTATATGCATTGTATTCTTTAGGATTGTGACTTGCTGTAATGTTAATACCACTAGCTGTTCCTAAATAACGAACTGCAAATGATAATTCTGGAGTTGGACGTAGGTCCTCAAATAAATACTGTAACTCCATTACTAGCCATTACTAAAAGCTGCTAATTTTTGCAAATTCTTTTGAGAAAAGACGTGGGTCGTGAGCAATAGCAATACCTTTTTCTTGTAATCCATTGTCGATAATAGTTTGTGCTAGTGCTTTTGTAGCACGAGCAATAATGAATCTATTCATTCTATTAGAACCCATTCCTACTTTACCACGTAATCCTGCAGTTTCCAAATTCTAATTCTTTATAAAATCTATCTTCTTTTCAACTTCATCATAGCTACATAATTTGAGTTTTTCTTCTTCTGTTAAAAGCTGAGCTATTTAATATTTTCATATAATTCTTGATAGTTACTCATATATGTACCTCTAAATTCTAATTTATGCTAAACCTAAAACGAATTTCCATCATTTTCGTAAATGCTGTTTGTCTTTCTTCTGGAGTAGTTTCTTCTCAGTTACTAATGAATCACTTACTGTTAAAATTGTTAAAAGCATTAACACCTAGCAGCAGTTGCATTTAGCATATAATGTACTTTCCATTTCTGCAACTAATACTCCCATTTTAATCCAGTTTTCCATAGCTTTTCATCAGCATTATGAAAATTTCACTACATAAAATATTACCAACATGTGCACTGCTTGACCCATTTCTTGAGCTCTGTTGTAAGCTTTTAATAATAAAGTCAAATAGACGCGGTTAAACTGTGGTTTCTGGAATATTATATTGGTGCATGAGTTTGAGTTTGTTGAAAGATCCCATTCCTAAAATTACATCATATAATTTTGCTTCTGGTTGTAGTGCTCACACATGTTCCAATTCTAATTAAATTCTTAACCCCAAAGTGGATTAATTCACGTAGAATAAATACCGATGTAACTGGTCCCTCATACCTGTTCCCCATTACAGAAATCTTTTACTTTATATGTTTCCAGTATATCCTAGCATACCACGCTTCATTAAAACAAACTGCATCTTCTAAAATGTTTCTGCAATAAAATTTCGCTCTTAGGGATCCCTAGTAAAGAATCGTTTCAGCGATTTCTACTCCATTTCGGTTTAATATGTGGTGTTTGTTTATGTGACATCAGTTAGTCCCCCTGTAAATATATTAATAACTTTATTACACCTTTTCTCTGCTAAACAAGAGATATTATAATTATCTATATTTTCTATTAAATATTCTGAAAATAATAAGTTTATTTTATAGTTACAAGTGCATTTTAAACATTACTGATATCACTATATTTTAACATCTAAAATAATAAATTATATTAATTATATATAATTAATACTTTATTTTCATCGTTTTCATAACTTTTTATAATATTTCTTTATCTTATCATACATATTTTATTGAAAAATAATTATATAAAATTGAATATTAATAGTATTTTAAGCTATTTTGTTATATAATTAGTGTTATATAAATTAGAAAGAGTTTTTTATGTTACAGTGCTTTGTCTTTTTACCAGTAATTTGCGATGTTTTCGTGCCTTTGGGAAAAACTTCAAAACCATCCATACTGGAAAATTTGTTATGGTTGTACCATTAATACTGTTTTGGGTATTTTTATTTCCAAATCTTTCAAAGTATATCTATTCAGGTGGAACAATCTATAAAAACTAACATTGTTTTCTAACATCGGACTGGATATCAACCTAAATCTCGATGGTTTATCACTCCTATTCTCATTACTAATTACAGGAATAGGTACGTCTAGTAATACTATATTCGTGTTACTATAGAGTATATACAGATGAAAAATTACATAAATTTTACATATTTTGCACTAATATTCATGTCTGCCATGTTAGGGCGTGGTTTTATCTGACAACATGCTTGGTATGTATATGTTTTGGGAGATGACATCTGTTTCTTCTTTCCTACTAATTGATTGGCCGAAATGTGCATCTAGAAAAGGTGCTCTAAAATCATCTGATTATTACTGTCTTTGATGGATCCTAATGCCTTAGGAATTTTCATGTTAATATACTACTGGAAGTTTTAATGTTGAGTGAAATTATAGAATTTACTAAAATCATGGATATAACAATAAATATGTAATAGCGATGATTCTTATAATATTCAGTGCTTTAGTACAGCACAGTTTCCATTCCATATTTGGTTACACCTGATGCAGATGGCTACTTACACCAATCAGTAGTTACTTACACTCTGCTTACAATGGTTAAAGCCGAATCTATCTATTACTAAGGTGGGATCGTATTCTCATTGCCCTTCTTCATTTTAATATCTTATCATTTTGGGACTATCCTATGCTAATGGATTCTATTTCTGCAATATTTCTAAAAGATTTAAAAGGAATTCTTGCATATTCAACTATTAGTCAACTTGGTATGATGACTCTTATGATGGTATGCTCAACCTTGGCCTATACAACTGATAATCACTACGTTTATACATTCGCATTCTATGCAGTATATTCATATGATAACCATGCAGCATTTAAAAGCAAGTTTATTTATGATTACTGGTATTATCGATCATTCATTCCATACGTGATATCGAAAACTTCGTGGTATTAAAAGATATATGATACGCCTTTATGTAAATATCATCGCTGGGTTCTCTATGGCGGGAATCCCACCTTTAAGTGGATTCTACTCAAAAGAATAGTTCTTAACGAGTGTGTTTATGGATTAACGCAATCAAGCATGCTATATATGGTTATCGTAATAGCTGTAGTTATTGGAGCTTTAGGAACTGCTATTTATTCATTAATAGTGACTTATTCAAACCATTCTAGGTAAATTCGACAATTCTATAATAGGAGCTATAAAATTACATCTTCCAGTAATGGTATCTTTTATATCCCCAATAATACTTGTAGTCTTTGTAATTATTCTGCATTCATAAAGTTACCTAGTTGTTCAGCTCAACAAGCTGCCCTTGCTGTAAAATAACTAATAACGAAGTAATATCTCATGTTCATCATGATGGTTTCTTCTCAAATTGAACTTCTTGCCTATTGTGTTATTGTGCAAGTTTTTGCAATCTACAAATTGTATGCTAGTGGAAATAATTTATAGTATAAACCCTGCTATTGTTTCTATTCACGGAGCATGTAATAACTTAGGTAACTTACTACACAAAAGTAAGTGGTACTCTCCATGATACATTTGTTACAAACCAACTTAGAAGAAATATGAGTTATATCTTTTGTAGTGTTATCGGCAACTATTATTGGTGGTTACTTTGGGTCGGTAGACCTATATTAAGTGTAACTTCTCTAGCAATTCACTACATGAATATTTTTCATAGGACTATGTATAGTCGTATAACATACAGCTCTAACTACAGTGTATAATAGGCTGAGTACTTATATCCTTTCTTCTGGAATTGGATTTATATGTACTGCTATATGTTACATTTAGAGCACCAGACTTAACAATGACACAATTTGTAATTGAATCAATTTCTACTATATTTTCTTATAGCGTTTCATTCTATTAACTGATAAAACAAAACAAATAGACCAAAGTTTTAAACTTACTAATGCAATAATCGCCATACACTTTGGTATTAGTTTTACAATCATCGAGTTAGTATGTATGCGTATATAAAATCCATCAGAAATTGAGTCAATTCTATTTTGATAATGTTGTCGCATCTGGTGGTGAAACATAGTAAATGTTATTATCGTAGACTTGAGGGATTTGATACCCTATTTGAGAAACAGTTATGACAATGGTAGCGATAATCATCTATGCTATGTTCAAAATAATTAAACGAGGAGGACCAAGATGAAAATAATGATGTAATTTTAAAATCATTATCTGCTATTATTTCAGGATGTATATTTTACTTTCTCTTAGTTTGTACTGTTGGTCACTTCCTTCTAGTGGTGGTTCATTGGAGGACTGCTTTGTACAATGGCATTAGCTCTGGCAATGTTTATATGGAATAGATAAGTCTGAAAACTACTCCTGTTAATTATGTATACATGTAACTGCGATTGGATTACTTTTCTCATTGGTACGGCATTTAGTGGTGTGTGTAGTCGGAAAAATTTCTTCAAACATCATTTCACTCATTCACGTTCAATAATGGGAGAAATAGAATTACACAGCTGCAATATTCGACTTAGGTGTATATTTTTGTAGTTGTTGGGTTCTTATGTCAGTATTTTTAGCTTTCGGAAGGATGGTAAATAATGGAATTTTTATATGATTATCTTATATGGTATTCTTGTTGGTTTTGGTGTTTGCTATATAGCTTCTAGAGTATGATGCGATATAATAATTGGGTTGGTCTTTTTGGACACGCCTGCTAACCTTATTATACTTATCGCAGGAGGTTTTATATGATGGAGATATACCTATTATTTCCAGAATTAGGAAAAGAATTATATAGACCCTATTCAGCAGCACTTATTCTTACTGCCATCGTTATCGAGTTCGCAGTAACTTGTCTGTTTAATTTCAATCTACATTGCTAACTTCAAATTAAAAGGCGATAATGTAATTGATCTTGAAGTGATATGAAAGGGAGGAAAGAAAATAATGCAGTAATTTACCTGTTATACCAATATTTATCCTTCTATTCACAACAGTAACTGTATTATTTAGAAAAGAATAGCATGCAACGTTTATTAACAACATTCGCTACATTACTGGTCTTAGCATTTTCTATCTAAATATCTGTATGGTAAATAAACACCAAAATACTAATATTTAGAGATGAGGGAACTGGGCTAGTCCATTTGGTATTACTTTAACGTTGAACGGACTTAATATGTTCTGAATTTACAACATCTTCAGTTGTATTTCTTGCAACATTAATATATTCATTTAAAACAATTGATAAAGTTAGAAGACTTAGTTTCTTCTATCCAGGATTTTTATTAATTATGGTTGGAATAAACGGAGCTTTCACTACAGGTGATATATTTAACCTCGTTTTCTATGAAATCTTACTTATGTCATCTTACTCATACTGTTAGTAGATATTAATAAAGAACAACCGAAATCTTCTATTAGTTATGTACTAATGAATATGTTGCTGGTAGCTTATTTGTTGTTAGTATTGGATATCTTTACGATTGTTGGTAGCTTAAATATGGCATACATATCTCGACAATCTCGCCATGTCTGATCGTCGTGGATTATACCTTGTTGGAGCTATATGATAATTTGTATTCTGTATGAAGGTGCTCTATTCACTATTCACATGGATGAATAGATCATACTCAGCACCACCAATTGCAATTTCTATATCTTGAGACATTGCTAACAAAGTTGGTCTTTACTCAATAATTAGAACGTATGGATTATTCTGTTACGAATCAAGCTTCATCAAGTCTTATATATATAATACTTGGAGCAGTCAATCATAGCTGGTTGTCATGGGCATATATATCAGATTTAAAACAAATAGTAATAATATCGTAATTTCTCTTGGGTTATGGTATGTGGAACTGCAACACTGAATACTTTCGGTGTGAAAGGTCTATGTATATGCAGTAAACGACATATTATAAAAAGCTGCATTATTCATAGTTGTTGGATTAATAATTTACGTTGGCGAGTCAAAATATCTCCAAAAAGTGTGGTTTCAATCAATAAATACCCTCTTCTTGGTTGGACATATTTCATTATAGTTCTATCATTAGCAGGGGTTCCACCGTTTCAGTGGATTCTATGGTAAACACTAATAATTAAAGTTTAGATTACAAATAATAATACATTTATTGCTATATTAGTAGCATTATCTGGATTGGTTGTATTTCTCTTTAATTAGAATATTCTTAAATGTATTCTGATAATATCAATAAAGTTTAATTTTGAAAACCTCTTCAAAAGGTGTTCAAATCCCTCTTGTCGCTATCATAGCAATAGCACTTATTAGCAGATGAAAGCACTAATCATTAGATGTTTCTTCGATAAAGGATACAAATGGTAGCAATCACAGCACTATATTGACTTAGTAGCAAGAAAGGAGCATAATTATGCTTTTCTAGATAGTAATATATAGTTAATTAATATGGATGTTCTTTTCAGGAAGTTATAATTCTGAATATTTTGCAGTAGGTTTTCTGAGATATGTTTCTTCTATTCATCTTCAGAAAAACATTCATTAAAAATATTTTAGAGATCAACTATACTACATTTATGTTTACAAATGGATAAAATTAATCTTAATGTTTCTTGTTTGAATTATTAAAAGCAGATATAAATGTTTTAAAAATTAATGTTCAAAAAGATCATGATGTTAACCCTGTTATTTTTGAATATCCTTTAGAAGTAACAAAAATTGGCAAGTACATTACTTGCCAATATGATAACTGACCTAGGTACTTACAGTGATGTTGGTCATGATATTGAAAACACTTCATATTCATTGCCTGATACTGATGATATTTCCTGTGTGAGATTGAGGTATAAAAATAGTTTTTGAAAAAGCAATACTGGAGGTTGATTTGAATGGATAAGTATTAGACTATTCAATTTTTACTAGGTATATTCGCTAGTATTGCCATGATATTATTCTTATTAATTTATATCGTTAAAAACCAGCATATTCGATAAATTAATCACTAGTGACCACTTGCTGTGCCGACTAATGTGTAATAGTTTTTAGTTAGTATGTACTACAAAACTTTTCTTATATTTCCTTATACTTATCTATGGCTATTATATGTTTAGTAGGTACAGTTGTGCTACTAGATTCCTAGCTAGAAAAGGAGGTCTTTAGTGATGATACTAAATAGTATTTTTGACATTATTATTATACTTTAATTTTAATCGCAGTATTGCAATGCTATCAACAGTAGTGAGTTTCATTAGATTACTGATGAAATGACAAAAAGCCACATGCCGCTGGAGGTTACGGGATCTTTTCGCTGTAAAGGTTAATTCTTATAGCTGGATTTGTATCTATTTTATGAATGCTCATGTTTTTGAGTTAAGATTCTTATTAGCAATAGCATCTTATTTCTAGCACCTGTTTCTGCTCATATGATTTTCTATAAGCGCTATATATATAATAAAACGAAAGTATATTCTAAAATAATAAAGATGAAGCTAAAAAGTACTAGACGATATTGGAAAAATTAAATAAATAAACTAGAGAGATGATTATCAATAGCGTTCCTCTTTTTATATCTATAAAACTAATATACATCATTTAATGTTCTGTAAAGATAAAATAAATGATCAATTAACACAATATAATGCTTTCATCCTTCCTAATACCCTAAGACCCTTGACATTTTCGTTTTTATATAGTAATATTCATATAGATTATAAAACAAGGAGTCATTTTATGAAAATATTTTGGACTGACGGTATTCGTGGTATTGCAGGAGAATCACTCAACTTTAGCCGATTTGAGTTTTAAAAGTAGGTAAAAACTCTTGGTAAATTACTAACTGAGAAAAAGAACATCCAAAAGTAGTAATTGGTAGAGATACTAAATTTTCATGCGACATGATTGAACGACACCTAACAGCAGGTCTTATAGTACAGGTGTCAATGTAATGACAGTTGGTACTATACCTACTCCTACAATTGCTTGCTAACTAAAACAATCGAGCCCCAATGTGAGATTATGATTTCTGCTTCTCAATCATATCAAGATAATGGAATTGAAATTTTGGTCCCGATGGTTTCAAACTTTACAGATGAGCAAGATTAGAAATCGAATCATTAATTGATAATTCGGAAATCAAATTACGCAAGTTTTTGAAAAATTAGGAAAATTATATAGTGGTAGTGAATTAAAGTCAAAAATATGTTCAACATATTAAACAATCAATTTCCTGGAGATTTATCTGATATAAGATTGCTTTAGATTGTGCAAATGGAGCTACTACTGGTGTTGCACCTTTACATCTTTCGGTGACTTTAGAAGCTGATATGCGAAACTATTGGTTTGTCAGCCAGCAGTATCAATATCAACGATAATCGTGGATCTACAAAAATTGAGACAATTTCTGCATTCGTAAAAGAAAATAACGTTGATGTGAGTTTGCCTTTGATGGAGATGGTGACAGAGTTTTAGCGTGGATGCTAACGTAAATATTGTAGATGGTGATAAAATCATGTTTCATTCTTACAAAACATCTTAAAGAACAAGGTGAACTAAAAGATAACATGGTAGTTTCTGCTAAGTAGGTAATATCGGTTTCCTATAAAGCATATTGAAGAAAATGGATTACAATCTGTTAAAAACTGCAGTTGGAGATAGATACGTTGTGAAAGAAATGAAAAATAGATTTATTCACTGGGTGGTGAACAGTCAGGACATATAGTTCTAATGACTTCTTTCTACTTGAGTATAGTATTCTAACAGCTGTTAAACTTGCTAATATTATAAAATCTCGGAAAATCTCTTGAAGAAATTATCGAAGTTGGTATATCCCATTAGTAAATATACAAAGTAGATAGATAGCTGCTATGGAAGATTCGAAATTTTAACTGAATATGAAAAAGTTGAAAAAGAACTTGAGGGAAACAGTCATATGTTTATTACCATGCTATCTGGAACAGAAAACCTAATTCGAGTAATGGTGAGAAACAAGCAGTGAGAGCTAACTGATAAATACTGTGAACAAGTAGCTAAAGAGTGTTCGTGAAAATTTGGTAGTAAAAATATATAGAAGTTAGAGATTTCAGAAATGCCTTCTTTTTATTTCTGCTTATTCTCAGGTATACTAATTGTATAAATAACCTACATCATGAAAGCAGAATTTATAGCCTGAGTATTGATGACTGCAGCAAACTTATTTTATAAAGCATTTTCCTTATATCTGTATTACTTTTCTGTATAATTATATACCAATATTAGATTAATATGAGTAATTAGCATGTAGTCAAAATAGATCATCTACACAGAATATTTACATACTTCCACAGTAAACGCAAATTCTGAGTTATACACCTGTAATAATAGTATCGATTGTAGTTAAAGCTTCTAAACTCATTGTATTATTATCAAAATTTTAATACTTTTTATATAAATCGAGTTTTCATTAATATTTTACCAAGAATTTTCAATATTTCATTTTATTTTTCCTCTGTATTTTGTATGTACTTCTGTTAGTACTTATAAATTAGTGATAATTAATATATTCACTTGATATGTTCTTTTTATTATAAGTCTCCCTAGCCCATAATAAAGACTTTTCATATTTACTCATATTTCTACCTTACAATATTTTGTAAGGTGGTTTTATTTTCTTAAAATTCATGCTGAGTGATTCATGTCTGAATGACATAAATTCTTGACTTATTTTCTTTCCTAAGAGTAGCTTCAATGTATACAGAAAAGATAATGAAGAGAAAGGGACAGATATGGTAAAAGATAAGAAAGATTGCTTTGTACCTATAGCAGACTCAATGCACTTTTTCTGATATTAGTAAGTATTACAGGACCTGTATTACAGGTATCATAGACCTATTGGTGACGAGTGATACCTACTAATAAAAGCCGTATCTACATACTAATACCCTCAGCGTAGTACTGCAAATGATTGATAAGACGGTGCAAAAGATAAATCTCTTGACAATCATGTCGCTATATGTTGAACATCAAATATATATGACTATAATCCAATTAAAGTGCGAGAATGCGTTTCGCTGGTTTTATATTCTAAAACGGTATTGGAGACTAAAGAAAATTAAAAATCCTGATTCAGCAGTTGACGAGGCTTTGAAAAGATAGTCGGTCTAGAGACAAATTCTCTAATCGCAAATTAGTGAGAACTCTCTGGCGTTAGTTCAGCGTGTGTACTGATCAGCTCGTTGTCTACGTTCAGAAGCTTAAAATATATCTTTTCTAGACGAACCATTTTGTTGGTATCGATTCAGTTAGTGAAGAAATAATAATGAATACATTAAGAAATCTTCAGGAAAATGGTCATACAATATTAAATTGTCCATCACGACTTAAGAAAAGTTCATTCTTATTTTCGATAATGTCATGCCTAAATAAAGAAGTTATCTCCTTATGGTGAAAACTGAAACTTTCCTGAGAAAATTTAACAGCATGTGTTTCTGACCTATTCTTTATGAGGTGGTACTAATGATTAAAGAGATTTTATCGACGGAGTTATATAGTTTTCGTACACAAAACGCTCAATCACTGCATATTGTTATTGGATCGTAGCTGGAGCCGTTGGATGTTTTATCGTTCTTGAGGAATGTCATTAATGGGAGACGCAATTTCTCATGCCAGTTCTTCCAGGTGTGGCTCTATCTATCTATATATAAATGGTATAGATTTCTTTATTTGGTGCAATCGTGTCTGGTCTATTAGCATCAATAATCACCAACATTCATCAAGGGAATTCTATAATTAAAAGTGACTAGAGCTATAGGAATAACATTTGGAGTCATTCTTTAGCTCTAGGAGTTATCTTTATTAGTGTGTAGTTCTGCTGATCTTTCCACATCTTGTTTAGTAATGATCTGGCTTAGTGCAAAGATTTGAATATGTATATTACTATAGGAGTTGGGAGTTTTGTTCTTTTAGTTGTTAAACTATCGAAAGTTACTCTTGACTTCATTTGTTGAACTATTAGCAAAAGCAATGGGGATGAAAGTTAACTTCTCTCATTACTCTACTAATGATACTATTAACTCTGGTCGCTGTTACTGCAATGCAAGAGTGTTGGTACAATTTGGGTAATTGCGTGTCAGTGATTACGCCAGCAGCAGCTGCACTTGTCTTTATGCAAACGGCCTAAAAAGCTATGAATGTTTTGTCATACTATCAGAGACCAGGATTGTTCTGTCCATGGGATTGTTTATAGGTTGATTCATTCAATATCGCTGCAGGATCTGGTATAGTTTTAACACTTGCCGTGTTTTTCGCAATAGAGTTCTTTTGATTGACTCAAAACAACCTTTGTTAAACTTATAAATAACAAATAACTTGAATAATACTCAAGAATGAAGTAGAGAATATCATATATTAAATATAATAATCCCCTTTAAATAAACTTCTAATATATAAAATACTTCCAGTAGCAGTTTGTTAGGTGTTATTATGAGTTTCAATTGATATGTGATTATTATTAGTTATGTAAATCTATTTTATTTTTGAATAGATTATAAAAATAAATAAAGGAGGCCTATACTATGTGAGTGGTTTTAAAAATTGAGTTTCTAGCTTGCTTATTTTCACACTAACTGTTGGACTGTTGCTTGTTCTGGCGCTAAAGCAAGGTTCTGGTTTCTACGGAAAGCTACTAAAATTAAAGTAGTGGCAGCTAACTCCAGTCATCATGGATATACATATCGCCATTGATAAAATTGATTTACGCAGTATCGTTCGGTTGGACCAGGGTCCACACGAATACGAACCCGCTTCCTGATGATGTTACATCTGAGGCAAAGCAACCTTATCTTCTCTGCGCATTAAACCTGGAAACTGGTGGTGACGCGGTTTACAAAATTAGTTCAAAATGCTAAAAGAAAACAAAGATTACTACGCTGTAGTTAGTGAAGGTGTTGATGTAATTTATCTTGAAGGTCAAATATGAAAAAGGTAAAGAAAGATCCACGCTTGCTAAATCTTGAAAATGGTATGATTTGCGCTACATTTGCATAAAACAAATTCGAAGCTAAAAGATCACAATATAAGATTTCTGTACTAACAAAATCTTGAGCATTAGAAAAACTATCTAAACTGATCAAAAGACTCCAAAGATAGAATTTCAGCAACATTTCAGCAGAGACGTGATAGTAACTAGTAGAGGGCTCCATTACTTCTCCTAAAAACGCTACAATGTGTCGTCTGCTTGCATTTGGAAATCAATACTGAAGAAGAAGGAACTCCCAAGGAATCAGATCAAAACTCTGAGTTTGAAAAATTACGTAAAACTAGTGCCTTCTCTATTCGTGAAAGTAGCGTTGACGAACGTCCAATGCAGAAACTGTATCAAAAGATACTAACATTCCAATTTACGAAAAATCTTCCGCTAGATTCAATCGCTGAGCAGGACAAAACGGAGACAGCGCTACTACAGCAGTGATAAATGGAACTTAGGTAAAATTTCTGAAGGATTGGCCAAACAACTACCATAAAAAAACTCCTGTAAATATACAAAATTTTTTATTAATCCATCATAATTTGCAACATTTAAACCTTTTATCCTATTACTATAGTATAAAATAAAATTTCATATATTAACACAAATGCTATAAATTCAATTACTAAAGTAAATCAAGTTATATATTGTTTCATATCTAATTTTGATAAAACTTTTAATAATACTCTTATTAAAAATACTATGATAAACTGTTCATACAAAACCTATGTAATACTACTATAACCAGATAATACTATTTGAACATTCACCTTTTGAAAAATCCCATAATATTTAAATAGATATATTTTTATATTACTACTAGCAATAACTTCTAATAAAACAATATAATTAAAGTATATAACACCTATTACCATCATCATAATCATATTGTTCCATCAACAAAACCTCATACAAAACACAATTTGAATCATTAAGAAAACGATAATGCAACAAATAACAAGAATAATAAGTTTTATTATAAATAATTTTTAACACACAATTCTTTAAAAGTTTTATATTGTCTAAATCTTCTTTCTAATTATTTTATTTGTTGAATTTTTTTTAAATAAATTAATCATTGGTACATTTAAATTAAAACATACATAAACAATTGATATTACACTAAAAACAATAGTGATGATATCCTTATTAATAAAGTTTAGGATGAAAATTCAAATTGTCAAGTTCGATAATATATTATCTATTACTACTCTCAAAAATTTGACATAAACAAATAAGAACTACCATAACTAATAATGAACCAAAAATACTAAAATCCAAAAAGAAAACTAGATGCTATAAAGTTACTACTATAACATAAAACTTATAATACAATATTTATATTTAGAATCATCAATAAATTGTTTTATATAAAAATAACATCACCGCCACTATTGATAAAACAGTTCCTGTTATAACTACAAATTTAAACAATAGCAGAGCATCATAAAACTTTTCTGCTTATATTAAATCATATCTAGGCCTTCCAAATCTAAACATAAGTTAGAAAAAAGAAATTAACTTACCATGCAAAACTTACTATCCCACTACAATTGCTTTTCTTAAATCTTTAACGAACATCACATATTACCCTATCTCTACGAATTTAGGTGTGCAGTTTTCTTCATCAAGTTACTCTACCACTACCTACATGAATTATCTTATTTAGCAACTTGTATTCTCATTATGATTACCATTATCATCGTAAGTTTGATATCTTTAATTTTAACAAGTACCTAAAATTTTTCTTAGTTCCTCATCTAAAGCTCCATGGTTCATCTAAAATACAGTTGGCTTCTTAGCTAATGCTCACCAATTAAACTATTGCCTCCTCCAGAAACTCATTCGGATATTTATGACATCTTCTAATCCTAGTCCTTTATAATATCAACATACTCTTTATTATCCGCTAAATTAGCTCCACTTTCAACATTTTGTTCTAATATTAATTATTTAACAAATATATTGTTGGAGAAACAAATCTATTTTAACTTTACAAACTTTGTTAATGTTTTCTGATAATCATATAGACTCATTATCATATACAACTTCTCCTGAATCGACTTTTCTACAAACCAGACAAAATATTTAATAATGTAGACTTAGAACCCTGAAAACCCCAAATGCAACAACAAATCCCATTTTTATCAATTTTAAACTATTTCAAAAACTTCTTGATCATTATATTTTTCTTAATATCTTTGCTATAATCATTTAATCAATCTCCCTTAATATTGTACTAAACTTTATTCATATAAGCACTCAATAATTTCAGATAGTGTAAAATTACATATACCCAACTGTAATGTTGCAATACCGACTATATATATAAATAGTGCTCATAAAAATTTTTGCAATTTTCTATTGAAATTTTATACTCTTCAACCAGACTCAATTATAATCTATATTCCTTGGTCTCGCATTGGAAAATCTTTCTTCCTACTAACTTTTTCATAAATAACCACTAAACAATTTAAGTTCATTTTTGTATATATCTCTAATCGTTTAAACGGACTATCATCTTAAAGCTAAATTAACTCTCACCAAAAAATATTTCTGCAACAAACTTTTATTCATCTTCTAAATTTTCTTCAATTAAAACAAACTAAATATCACTTTATAGAATAGCTCCAATTTTAGCTAACTCTTGCAGTTAATAATTCATTTCTCTTATAAAGTCTATAGTTACAGACAAGACCTCTTCTTCAGTAAATTTAAATTTGACGCCATATAAACCTCCATACAGGTAACCTTGTTTCTTATTATAAATCATTTTGTGATATGTCAATGAAAATTATTGAATATTACGGTGTATACAATTAAAGATGAAGAATAAAATTACGGAGCTCTTTATGAATATTATTAAAGTTTACCAACACCTACTTGAGTTTAGCATTAGGTTCTGCTGCATTGAAATTTATTACAACCATATTCTTCTTCACTACAGTTATTCTTCAATCTGGTTATCTTTAATAATAATTGTACTTTTAACTATTAAGTTTACATGGGATACTGATGAACTAAAAAAATGGAAAAACCTATATAGCAACTGTACTATGCTTATACAATAGGTATTATGCTTTTGGACATTTTCAAAATTTATGAAGTTCTTCATTTCCCTTTGGATGGTTGGAATTCTTCTTGATTTTTTGTTGTATGTTATCTGTTATAATTTTATTCTGAAGAAAGGCATATTAAAATATTTATCCAACTTGGTTCGTGCAACGTTGGGCCAGCCATTATAACTGTAACAATAATAAATTACAGCAAGAAACGACAAACTGATACTTTTCTTATATTAACTTCTTTAGTACTGCTACCATTGATATAACATAGGTTTTTAATTAACTTTGACAAGATGGGGATTATCTCTAGCAGTATTTTGCTCTGGGTGGACTATTACTAGCTAGTTATATGATTGGAGTTACTGGTAGCTAATATGTAATATTAATACTTTAATATTATTGTTTTATATTTGTTTTAATTTAAATTCTTTACTACTAAAGAAAATTCTGTCTAGCTTTTAACATACCATTAGTGATTTGCGCGATAGCATTTCAAAAACTAGATATCTCAGTAGCTGAATTTTTATTTGATGCTTTTAATTCATTAAGTAGTTACTGATATTATATATGTCTGTTATAGGTTTATAAAATTTATTTATTCAAATTAACGTAAAAAGACACGGTTAAGTTTAAACTTAATCGTGTCTTTAATAACTTTCTAACAAAGTTTATCTGTATACTTCTTTCAATTCTTTTTCCATCTTTAACAATTTATTATATATATACTATTACTATTTAAATTCTCTGCCATGAACAATATCGTTAAAAGAAGCGTTCTTTTGCTAACATCACAATCTACGTGATCTCAAGTTTTTCTTTCGCCTCTACAAGATCGGTAATTTGCTCATTATAAAGTCATGAATTCTTGACTCCTTAAATTCAGCGTAGCATTCATTGGCCTAATTCACTATCTCTTTACGAAATTTACATCGGCATCCTTATATGAAGGTACTTCTTCAATATTATCATCATTCAAATATCGAATCACACTTTCTTGTTATTTTAATTAATATGATTTTGACATCAATCTTATTTATCTGATCTGTTTCTACAGTTAATTTTCAGGTCTCAGAAGTTTCTGACAACTTTCATATTTTGACTACGTGTTCTTTCATTTGAATAACCTATTTTTGTATCAGATCAGATAATGGTTTTCAACTTGTCCTTCAACGTTCCTCATTCTTTTGATTGGCTTTCTAATATTTTGTATATCTTCTCATAAAGACTCCGCATTTTGAACATTTCTGATCTTGCTAGTTGCTCATTACATCTATATCCATTAATAATTCATCTAAACCATGCTTCCTCTAATTTTGGTTTTCCAATCTTGATTCTTGTTTTCTGAACAATTCTTCTAACACTCTGCATTTGTTTCTTTCATCTTTAATTTCTCATCATTTAACTCTTCTAAAATCTTCTCAAGGCTTTGATTAATTCAACAATATATAATTATCTTCAATATCTTTAAATTCTAATAATTTCTCATTTCTAATTCTATATTTTATATATCTATATTCAAGTTTTTATGATTAATACTTAATTCTAATTGCTTAATTTAAATCTCTTAATTTCATCATTTTGATTTTCAATAATTATATTTAAATTTCTCAGTTTATTTATTTTAATAAGATTTTGAAGTTCCTTCTATACATTATATTGTCAGTGGTTATTATTTTTATTAATAACACCACCAATGATAGATCCACCATATTAATAGTTGTCCATCTAGTGTAAGTCTTTCCTAAATATTTTGACTATTCTAGTATATATTATCTGTGTATAGGTCCCAATAAGTGAGAATTGCTGTATACCTGTGATGATAAGATTTCTGCAATATTAAATGATCTTTTCATTTACGACATCATTTATAAAACTTTGCTTTATGTTATTTATTGGTAAAAATGTAACTACAGCAGTTTCTTGTTGTAACATTCTCATTTTCGACAATAATCATTTTGTTTATTGGCCTATAAAGCAGCCATCAATAGCAACAGCATACTCGTTTTCAAGTTTGCAATATTCGCTACTGGCCTTGAACTACAGCTGGAGTGTCCTTCCCAAGACTTTACTAAACCCTGGCTGGTGGTTGTTGGTTGGGTTTCAGCCCCTTCACATTCACTTCCTGACTGCCTTCTAGCTAGACCTGGTTCAGATCCCAGGCCGGTTTATACATGATCAACCGTGTATGACGCGTCGCGCTTCGCGACAGTTCAGCTGCTGTGTATCTGACGGAGAAGATGGTGAGAGTCAAGGGCATTTATATCGGCTCGAAGGCGATGATGATATTACGTGACAGCGGCGCATAAAGGTAAAGATGCAGATAATGTATCTGGACAGCGGTGTGAGGCGGCGATGACCGCTCGAGGTGGTGGAGAATACCGTCAAACCTGACCGATCAATCGACCTGAAAGAGCCAGGCTGCCGTAAAACAGAAAAAGAAACTGATCTGGAGGTGGAAAGGAGCAACGTTGACGGATGGCGATGTCGAAATCTCAGATAAATATGGTGGCAGAAGGTCGAAAATAAAACACAATATCAGACCATTCTGAGAACGAAGAAAGGTATTTTATTAAATGTTTGCGTGCTGAGCTGTCGAAAGACTGCCGGGCCTAAAGGATGGCGTGAAGAATCAACGGTGCTGAACTGGCTGGCTAAGTGGTGGCTTTGTTCGTCGTGGTAATGGTATTCATTCAAATCGGTGCGATGGTCGGGCGGTCAGGTGGGCGAAGATGGTTTGGATGGGTTGGGTGTTGACGGCAGGCTCAGTGGGCTGGCGAGCCGCTGGCGCGGTGGGGCAAAGGTTCTTTCAGGTTGTGTTCAGGGAACTCGGTGGAAAATATTTGAGGCAATTCAGCGAATGTCGGTCGACCACGGTCTCTTTAAAGGTAACGCAATTCATCGGTACAGAGGTCGGTCATAATTTTGGTTTTTTACAATGAATGAGGTGCTGCTGTCAGGATGCTCTGGCACGGTGTTCTGATGGTGTGGCGGTGTGGGTTGAGCAGTATATGCGCGTGATGACTGGCGAACGGCTGTGGCGTCAATGACCGTCGAAAATAATTGTAGGCTGTCTTGATTGTCATCTGAAAACTGGTAGATTTTGCCGTTAAATAATGTTAAAGCAAAAGCTATGGCGATGATGTTTATGGAACAGTTGTAATGAAGAGTTTGATGGAAATCGTCTTTCGTGACGGGTGAATATAAAAACGCGGTCGCGGCGGGACGGCGGCAGTGAATGGACAAATGTGTCGACAGCTCGATGGGGTGATTTTGAAATGATTACGCTGGATGGACGAATCGTGTGGTGGTGGATGTCGCTGGTGGCGAAATAACGTCGGCGAAACGTAAGGCGGAGTTGAATGAACTTTCAAAATCTTCGATAAAATAAATATTAAGGTGAGGAATTGGATGGAAGAATTGGCCGAAATCAAACAGCCGGAAAATGGATGGTACCGGTCGTCTATGAAGAAAGGCGTTGCAAACTGACGGTGGTGGTAATCAAAAACTCTGGTATGAATGATGAAATGCCGTTGACGAGAAGTACTAGAACAAGATACTGAAGATATTCGGTAAATAATGGTGCTGAAGGCGCGAAGATGAAACGGGATATGACGATGAAGGTCAGATGGCTGGCTGAAAATAGCAATGCTGATGCGAAAAAGGTGCTGGGCAGATTGAAAAATCAGGTCGAAGGCAACTGGCATGGATTCGGTCATCCGATCATTAAACTGATGCGCTGAATGTGGTGGCAACAGACAGAAATATCACAAATGGAGTCAGTGAGGACGAGCATAAATGAAATAACTCTAAAGCGTGCTGGTATCGTGGTGCGTTCGCGTCGCTAAAATGATGCCTCCTGATCGCGATATGGGCGGGGTTATTCAGCGAAGAAAAAAGTACCATGGCGCTGAAAAAGTAACGGCTTACGTCGAAAACTCGGGGTTGAAAAATTGACATGAGGCTGAGCTAAGGCAAGTGCGATCGTCGTCTCAAAGTCTGGTACCTGTGCAACGCCTGGTGTATCTGATGAATTGACGTGCGCTGGGCAATCATCTCGACTTTTATTCGTGGCGTTCTGGACGGTTCATCGTTCTGGGGACGCTGGATGATGTTTCTATTGATGCCTGGTTCGGATCTGGTTGTGAAATGGCACCATAATAGTTAAAGACGCGATTAAGTTTAAACGCAACCGTGATATTTACGTTGACTGATAAAATAGGTGCTATGAAGCCCATGCCAGGCGCCTGCTACAATATTGTCGCTGGTAATCGCCAAACGAATTAAAAATCGAAATGAAAATTCGGCTGACTGATAGTATATTCGGACTGCGAAATGTATCGCGCAAATCGCAATGAGAGGTGGCGAAAAGCAGATAAGGCCCTGTTTTAATGAGCAATGACGGTGAACAAAACAAATATAAACAATATTAACGGTATTGTATCTTATGTTGCACGGCACAATCGCGCAGCGTAGTCCACCGAAACGAAAAAATGCATTATAGTGGGATATCCCCATCTTTATAATGTTGCTGTTATAAACTCTGGTAAAAATATTGATATGC